>Ga0310345_10000626_pt1 | contig 48055 bp, 54 predicted proteins | sample HC15DNA20500_MG_FD_204667 | JGI IMG/M metagenome (GOLD analysis project Ga0310345, IMG submission 204667) | Marine microbial communities from station ALOHA, North Pacific Subtropical Gyre - HC15-DNA-20-500_MG | ecosystem: Environmental > Aquatic > Marine > Oceanic | place: Pacific Ocean: North...
TATAGACAATTAAATGAAAATGATTCAATAAATTTGCAGGTTGAAGCAAAAAAAGCCAAATATAGAAGGCACGCCGAATTATATTAAAGATATTAAAATTATTTAAAATTTTTGCAGGATGGCGCATATTTTGCGAAATATAGAGTGTTTTAAAAAGTCGTAGGATGGGGCATATTTAGCGAAATATAGGTGGTTCTAGTTGAATTTAGAAAATTTTGGCCGCCAAGATTGTAATAATTAAATTATTGAGATTTTTTAAAGTTTTTTAAAATTTCGTTATTGAATTTTTTTTAACCCAAATATAAAGTAGGTAAATATGACAAAGTGCAAACTCCCAAAGAAGAAAAAACTAACAGGCATGGCATATAGGTATGAATGTGCTTGGCATCATTGTTTCATTGAATCCTCTGATTATATTCAAAAAATCGTTATAGACGAGCCACATGGTCGCCATGCTAAAGATATAGCACATGAAGCAGCAAGACTAGCAGAGAGCGAAAAAGATATACCCTGTATCCACACAGGAGAATATATTGCCGCAAAAAAAGAAATTTAAATTATTTAAAAATTTGCTTGCTTCTCTATTAACCTTCTGGCATCATTAGAGAATGACATTGAACAAGAATGGCAAACCACGCAAGAAAGGGTCTGGTCGCACTTCTGGTTCCACTTCTTTTGTTGAAGTATCATTGAGAGAATTAAATAGAGTCTTAAAAGAAGATGCTGTTGTAATTATTGGGCGCAAGTATGCTGAAGCAATTCGCCTTGATGCAAAAAAAGTTGAATCTAATGTTGATGTTATTGAGTCAGTTGCTTCTGCTGTTGAGCTAAAATCTGCTGACTTGACTACTGATGACAGTGTGATAGAAATGGACTGGTAAACAACCTATAAGATGAACAAGAAACTATTCCCAGAAATTGTCGGACAAGATGCGGCTAAACGCAAGCTCGCATTTTTTATCAATGGATACAAAGCATCCAAGATTATACCTCACATCATGTTTGTTGCACCCAAGGGATGTGGCAAGACCATGCTCGCCAAGGCTCTTGGACGTAACCTCAACAAGCGAGGTAGCACCAAGCACAAGAGATTCTTGGAGATTAACTGTTCCACCATTAAGAATGTAAGACAGTTCTTCAACCAAATCATTATTCCTCACGTTCACAATCAAGAATGTACTGTTCTTTTCGATGAAGCATCCGAACTGCCCAAGGACGTAACGATGGCACTGTTGACTATCTTGAATCCTAACGAGCGCAACCGTACTACCTTCACCTTTGAAGATTATACTGTTGATTTTGACTTCTCGCAGCAGTCGTTCATGTTTGCTACAACCGAAGCACAACAGATATTCCATGCTCTCATGGACAGGTGTGAACGTGTTGACTTGGAAGAATATGCCTTGGATGAACTCGCCAAGATTGTTGAGCGCACTCTTAAAGGTGCGACCTTTCAAGGTAAAGTTCTTGACGATGTGGCTACGGTCTTGCGGGGCAATGCGCGGCAAGCTCAAAAGATGGCAAACAACATCAAGATTTACCTCAAGTCTCAAAAACGTAAGAATTTTACGAACAAGGATTGGGGTTCACTCAAGCACCATCTTGGCCTACTCCCTCTCGGTCTGTCGCCCATCGAGTTGCAGATACTTAACGTCCTCTTGGAGTCCAAGGAATGTTCTTTGACCAAGATTTCTGCCAAGACAGGTTTGACCAAGGCGTGTGTTCAACGTGACTTTGAAATCTACCTCCAGAAGAATAGCTTGATGGAGATTACTACGGCAGGACGTTCCCTCACTAAAAAGGGCATGGATTATTTGAAGAATCTTGAAAAAGCGGCTTGACTCAATCTTAACGGTAGTCCATAATTAGAGAATGATGAAACACGACATGATTAAGTTCGCCACAAAAACGGAATTAGAGATTATTGAAAATTGCGTAGAGGAGAATGATTACGCCCCCGCAACTTGTAGCGAGGTCTTTGAGCCAAATCAAATGGCGGCAGGAGAAGTTGTCAGTGAAGAAGATGGATATGCAGACATCCAGTTTGGTGACGGCAGCATGGCATACAGTGTGCCGACAGAATTATTCACCGTGGTTCAAATAGAGAGTGAGCGACCGTTGTTGTAGCTTTCGTGTCATGGTAAAATAATCGGCTCGGGTGGTTTTTGTTCCTTTCCCCACTCGGGCCGATTTTTTTTAGGTTAGGCCAAATAAACCGAAATAAGCCAAATAACATTAAATAAGCCAAATAACAGGTGTAAAGCTAAATAAGACAAATAAGTGACGAGCAAACTTTGACAGGTTATGTCGTACAGAAAAAAGAATTTGATTCTTAAACATTAGGCAGGATTTCATTTATTTTCTTGATATTGGAGTAAGGAGATGGTATAAAGAGGAGAATGAAAAAAGGAATTATTCTTGGTGTTTTTATTGCTCTATTAATTCAATGCTCTTGTACAACCGTCGAGCAAGACGAAGGGCTAAATTCAGAATGGTATCGTGGGTACTACGGGCATTACCAAGGCCATCCTTCAAGCAACAGGTCGATATGGGAAACGCTCACCCCTTCTTTAGAGCAGTCCGAATATCTGCTTCAGGCAGGGCAAATAGACATCACGACCTTTAGAATGCTTCAAATAAAGCGTGGGGATAGGAAGATGCGGCCAAGCAAGTTTGATGCGGAGGGTTGGATATTGCGTCAGGAAACGAGTCTAGGAGGAAATTCTTGGTGGAAGTTTGAACCGTAAAATTTTTCAAAAAAAGCTTGACTTTAGGCGAATTGTCGCGCCAGCCCCCCCGCCGCCGCAAATCGTTCAAGTTTAAGTTATTCACAGCCCAAAAAAATTTCTTAAAAACGGCGAATTTCACACCGGGGAAACTCCCTCTCACACGAAATTATTTGTCACCATACCCCACAAAAACAGTGGTATCCTTCAAAACAATTACCCCCTTTATCGGTCATTATATAGCCTAATTGATTGACAAACTATTTTGTCGCTCACGAATGATTGACAAAATCCTTTGACAATCAAAAAGCGGGAAAAATGATTGACAAAAAAAAGTGACTCGCAAGGCATAAATGTGATTGACTTGAGTTTAAGGAAGTGAGATACTTGGGAAGAGTTAGTTAACAACAAACCCAAAGGAAAAAAACAGGCTTATGCCAATTATCGCAAAACAAGAGATTGATACCGGATACGACTTCAGAGTTCAGCAAGTCGAGGTTCCCCACCCCACCAAAGAGGGTAAGTCAGGCTATTTCATGAACATCCGTCAGGATAATGATGAGATTCTTGGATGGACAACCGAGCGTTATGGCTTGGTTCATCACGCTGATGTTCTTGGCCGTGCCGATGAGGCTTTCGAGGCTCGCGGTATTGATGTCGAGCGCAAAGTCATTGTGACCGAAGGCGGCGCGAAGATGCGAGCGCAGTACGACCTCAAGGGCGACCTGTTCAAGGCTGATGTGCCGCAAGTTGGCGACACGATGGCGTACCGTCTCACGGCGCAAAATTCTTACGACCGTTCTCTCCGCATTTCATTTGCGTTGGGCTTGGTTCGTTTGGTTTGCACCAACGGCATGACCACCACCGAGAAAGAAATCGAGATGGTCAAGAAGCACTCCACTAACATTAACATTGGCGACCTCATCACCGAGGACGCGCTCGACTCCGCATTGGCGAAGCTCAAAAACGGGTTGAGTGTTTACTCCCGTCTCGCTGGCGTTGAACTGGAGCAGGAGCAGGGTTTGACAATTCTGCAAAACCTTGCCAATGCCAAAGTGTTTTCTGAAAAGATGCGTGAAAACATCGCGCAAATTTGGAACTCACCCACGCATGAGGAGGACAGTGCGCGGAACCTCTACAACCTCAACAATGCCGTGACGCAACACCTCACGCATGAGGTGGCTGATGAGCGTTTTGAATACGCCAATCGCGTGACCTCGAACGTGCTGAAGCGTTTCGACCTCGCCTCTCGCAATGGGAAGCGTCTGGAAAAACTCTGGACGCCAGCCAAGAGTGAGAGCATCAAGGTTGAGAATAACTAGGACGAAAATAGTCCAGTTAAATACAAGCTCGCGAAATAGTCGCGGGCTTTTTTTTGTTGCATGAGGTACAGTCTTTTTGCTTGACAGCGATTTAACGCGGCGGGCCCCCCGTCAAGAAAAATCGTTGTTTTTCAAGGGCGAAAAAGAATTTGACAATGATTTAATGGGGTGGTAGTATTAGGTATGTTAACGAAGGAACAATCCAAGAAACTCTTCCGTCGTGAAGTTTATCGCAATCTTCATTTCAGAGACGAAGTGGTTTACTCTGTCCGTAAGGACGGTCTAGTTGAGGGACACGCTCTTTGTTATGTGATGGATGGTGTCACCTTTCATGTTGGGCCTAAAGGCAACCAGCGTGTGCGTGATGAGCAACGCAAGAATGTTCACGCTTTCATTCGCGGGTACGTTATCAGTACCGTTTGGTATGATGAGGAGGAGTTGGATTGGGCCAAGAGTGCCGCCGAAGATACAGCTATGATTGAAATGTGCGGTGTCCCAGTGAGTCGCAACACGAATGTAAGTGACTTGGATGACCCTCGCGCATGGGAGCCTATGTATGAGTGGGTAGAGGTTAAGTATGACCCTTATAAATTCAAGAGTTTTGTTAGGTTTATCGACTTGCCGTTTGGGTCTGACAAGCCAGAGCCAAGGCCCATCTTTGACGCTCGCAAGGTTGTGATTTACAGTGAGAATGGCAAGAGCAAGGTTATGGCGATGGTTCCCTTGAATGACAAAAAGAATTGACTAGAGTTTAACCTTGGAGTAAGATTATCATAATGAAGCGATATTTCTTTGCAGACTGTGATAAAGATGGTGAATGTATCTCGGAGTCCATCTTTGAGATTAACTTGGAACAGGAGTTAGCCAACACCAAGGAGCAAATTCAAGAGGACATTATTTCTGTCGTTCACTCAACACCGTATGGAGACGAGAATCAAGAGTTAGCAGACGACCTTTGCCAAGTCGTGGTAGACAATTTTAAGAAGCTTGAGATTGATGAAAAAAAAGTTTGACTTCCGGTTAAGGGCGTTATAGAATTAGGAAGTTCTTTGAGAAAGATTTTATGGGTAGCGTTCGGTGTCCATCTCGGACACAGTGGACGGTCTAGCAATTCTATTCGTGGAGCAAACAGACTCCGCCTACCCGCCAATTTATGTTGGTGAGGTTTGGAAGTATTACGGTTATAACCTCTGACATATGGTTAACGCCCTCTTTGTCAAGTACCGTAGTAACGCCCGTGGCTGAAAGCCGCTAGTGGAGATGCATTGAAGCTAGACGGTGACACGATAGGGACGGGAGAGGGTTCGACCCCCTCGCACCAGCAGCAATTTAAGTCTTGGGTGACGAAACAAACGTCCGTTAAGAGGAAACGGCCCAAGCATTTTTTACTCCGGCGACGGCTGGAGTAAGGGTATGGCTGAATATCCCTCCATCATAAGGGGAAAGGCATAGGGCTATCGGAGAGAGTGCAATCGTATGACTCTGGTAGTGTTGGTAGACCGGTTAACTGAACTGTATTGTGCGCTGGTCTTGTAGGTAATGCAGGAATCCTACTACCCATTAATTTTTTGTGGTGCTGGGTCATAGGCCACAAAATAGACCCCTGCCTCCAACGGACGCTAGTAAGAAATCCTCTAGTCGGCAAATAGGCAAAGCCGTGGCAGGGCAACGAGAGCCTTCTTCACTTTTCAACGATTGGCACGCGGCGTGCCCCCCGTCAAGGAAAATCGTTGTTTTTGTGGGGCGAAAAGTTATTCACAATCGGAGGAAGTTATTCACAATCGCTTGACACGGGGCCGTTTCCGTGTTATATTTATAGCGTGAAGGGGAAAAAGCCATACCACCGTTACGCTCGCGCAAACAAGCGCGGGTTGATGAATAGCGCAACGCGCGCGCATCGCGTGGGCAGAGGGAAAGGCTCATTTCGCCGTAGAAAAAAACATCAGAAAAAGCTCGACATGGGCGACTGAACTGCTATAATTGACACCAATGAAAAACACCAAACTATCCTATCAAGATTGTGGAACCGCTGGTTGGGCCGTGCTAATTGAAGGCGATGCCAGTGACATAGAAAACCGTTTCAATTCATTTTGGAACCACGGTGCAACCGATGGCGAATTGCATTGGCAAACTAACATTCGCGCATACTTTTGGACAACCGAGAAAAAACTTCTCAAGGCCATGACTAACGCCTCCCTGTTCAGACTGCTGAATGAGGCTGAAGAATCTAATTGTCTTAAAGGTTGCAAGGGTGGCGCAATGCCCTACGCAAAAGAGATTGCAAAAGATTGGCTTGCCCAAGTGGAAAAGACTCGCGACGTGTTGCGCTACGCTACCAACAACGATTTCTTCACGATGGGAACCATTAGCGCGGAGAATCTATCTGACACGGATGCTTGACATTCGATTAACCCCCTGCTAGAATTATAAAAGATGAACGACCTACTCAAATTCGGAGAGCCGAACTCCAAGCTCAAGAAGCTGACGAAAAAGCTCAAGCTCAAACTCAAGACATTTTCATTGCCTAGTGGGTGGACGTGTCCCGGTGCAAAAGAATGTCATTCACGTGCCGACCGTGAAACGGGAAAGATTAAAGACGGCAAGCACACAGAATTTCGTTGCTTCCAAGCTAGTGCCGAGGCGGTTTATCCTTCATTGCGAAACATGGTGTGGCACAACATGGATTTGATTGATAACATCATCCGCGACCACAAACAAGAATGTAAGTGGGAACCAATCGCGGATTTAATTTGCGAGAGTTTGCCCAAGGCGGATATTTACCGCGTCCACGTTGGCGGTGATTATTTCAACTACGCTTACCTTGTCGCATGGTGCGAAGTTGCGCGGCGTTTCCCTGACAGGATTTTTTACTCCTACACCAAGAGCGTTCACCTGTGGGCATTGTTTCCCAAGTGTACAGATGGAACTCGCGCAGGGATTCCGCCCAATTTGATTTTAACTGCATCACGTGGTGGGCATTGGGATAACAAGATTGAAGAAAACGCTTTTAAGTGTGCGGAAGTTGTTTTTAGTGAGCAAGAAGCAAAAGACAAAGGTTTGGAAATTGACCACGACGACAGCCACGCGGCATTTGGAAAAGAAAGTTTTGCGTTGTTGCTTCACGGCGTACAGCCAAAGGGCAGCAGGGCAAGCAGGGCGTTGAGCGCAATTAAAAAAGCTCGCGCCATCTAACATAAACAAAAGGAACGAAAAAAATGAAGATACAAGTCGGTGATGAAATCCATTCGGATGACAACCTATTAACTGTGCAAGCCATTGCCCCATGCGGAAAAGAATTTTTCTGCGAAAATGATGGAGGTGGTTTTGTCAAAGTGCATTCGGGTGACATCGAAATGCGTCCATGGACTGAAGATTACGAAAGTTGAAATTGGATATCTTAATCTTGATAATACTCGGTATGTGCTTGGCATATAATATAAAATAGGCGCATTATGATAATAGACACGCTAAGCCGCGGCCCTCCGCGGTCATAAAAATTCTTGACGAATTTGGGCAGCGGGCCCCCCGTCAAGGAAAATCGTTGTTTTTCAAGGGTTTGCGGAACTTATTCACAAAATGCGAAAGTTATTCACATTAGCTTGACAGGAGGTTAAATGAGTGTTATATTTATAGCAGATGAACGAATTAGACCAACTCAAAGAGGAAATGGCTTTTCAGCTATTTGGACGCAGCCGCACCCTCGCCATTGCTGGCGACCAGTGCGTGAAGTGCGGCGAACTCGCCACTGATTTCGGTGACGAACTCTCCCGCAAGGAGTACGGTATTTCTGGCCTGTGCCAGTGCTGCCAAGACGGAATCTTCGGAACGGAGGAGTAATCATGATTTCGGATTTCATTGATATTATCTTGGATGTCGCCCTTTTCGTTATGTTGGGCATTGGCATATTGCACATTTCTGTATTAGTCGCCATTTCTATATTGACAGGCGTTTAACCAACTGATATTCTCAGAGAAAGGTTAATGATGAACACTATATTCTTAAACAAAGATTTTTGGGATTCTGTTAATTCTCAATTATTAAGCAAGGTACAGAACGACTCAAAATTCAGAAATGGCATAAAAGCCGTCCAACTAAAAACAGTATCAGATTATTTTGAAGATTTAACTGATACGTATTTGCCTGATTTAATCAGAGCGCACATTAAAGATTATTTGCCAGCGACAGGGGTTCGTGATTTGCATGATTCCAGTTTTTACGACACCAACGGGAGTTTCATTGGCTTAAACACAAAAGCTCGCAACATGGCTGTTGACGTTATGGGCGGGTGCAAAATTAAGAGGCTATTTGAATTTCTTTCTGAATCAGAAAACAATCATTACATTTTTTTGGATTATGAGTGCATACAGAGTTCGGGCCAAAAATGGTGGATTAAGGAAATTAACGCTTTGCCTATGACGTTCTTACCAATCAACACATTAAGTTTCACTATGGGTGGATGGGGGCAACTCATGGTGCGTATTCGCACCCACACAGAGCAAAGGTATTGTGCCGATGGCCGTCCCGACAAGCGTGGACGCCATCATGGTCAAGATGTGGTTTATGGCGCGAATTGGGATAACCCACCCACCAGAGAAGAATGGCTTTCAGAATTCAGAGATTGGATTATCAAGAATTACGAAAATCAAAAGGGATTACTGCAAAAGAAAATTGACCTTTTTGAAGAAATGTCGTTGACTCAAGGTTAAGGGCAAGGTACTATTAGGAAGTTATGAAAGACACAAAAAACATCAGAAACGGTTCCCTTTACTTCAACACCAATACTTCACGAGTGGAGAGGGTGCGTGGTAAAGCAAATTCATCTAGTGTGTTCACCACCGTACATGGTGATGAGCTTACTTGTGTGCCAAGCAAAAACTTGCAATTAGCAAGCAGGGGGCAATGGCAAGGCTATCTCGACACGCCAACTATGGCTAGTGTCGTGGTGTAGGGTAGGGGAAACCATAAGGGGGGGGCGTTGCCTAGGTGACGCCCCCCTATTCTAAAAATCGAATTTGATTACGGCGAGCACGTCCATACATAGTGGACGATATACTACTGTGTGTGTGTGTGTGTGTGTGTGTGTGTGTGTGTGTGTGTGTGTGTGTGTGTGTGTGTGTGTGTGTGTGTGTGTGATACGTATTTAGTGGCAGCTTATAAGACGAGCCTAAGAGCCGCTTGAGCCTGTAACTGGCAAGGCACGATATGGCCGCATGGTTGTCACTCTCTTTGAGGCTAGGCGTAGTGTGAGCTTGCACGCCTTCTGCAGTAGGAGGACCGGAGTAGCTAACCGGCGCTTAGCCTCAACTTATGATTGTGAGTTAAATAGACTCAGGTTAAATAGACATAGGTTAAATAGAGATGCGCCTAATAATACAGATGTGCCTGATATATAATATTTAATTGATAGCATATTATAACGATTTGAGGCGGCGGCCCCCCCGTCAAGGAAAATCGTTGTTTTTGTGGGGCGAAAAGTTATTCACAATCGCATTTTACCCCTTGACAAATGGCCGATTGCGTGTTATATTTAAGCATGATGAACGCAGAAAGCATTTACAGAGTAACCCTAACCGATGGCCCTACTACTGCCGTCCTACCTATTAAAGCTTATGACGCAGCGCACGCCGTGCGCATCGCTGCGAATTTGGAGCTTAACATGAGGATTGAAGACGTCACCCTCGCCTGTGAAAAAAGTGACAGTTAATTTTTGGTAGGACTACAGATGTCCCACCTCGCATGGTATACTAGACGCATGAAGAATATGAAAAACAAAATCCAAACTTATAGAGTGGAGTTTACGACAGCATTCGCTGGCTCTCCTTACGTCGAAATTCTCCTTGAAGCAAAGGACGAAAACCAAGCCAATTGGGTTGCTCGCAACCTTTGCCGCTTTGGTTACATTAGCAACACCGAAGTGACAACCAATCGCCCTGACTATACTGAAGTAACTCATGATTGGGCTTACGATGAAGATTTTGAAATTTATTCATAGGGTAGGACTACGGATGTCCCACCCTCTATGGTATACTAGACGCATGATAATTAAAACAGATATGAACATAAAAGTAAGATACGACGAAGGACTAGACAGCGAGGAAATCGCAAACTACGAAAACAAACACGACATCACACCGCGTGAGTACGCCTACGGCAAAGAGATTGTGCGTGACTCGGATGGCTCGGCTGTCATCGGATGGTACGATGATAACGATGGCAATGACATCCGTTGCAGGGACTAAAGATTATGAAACAGTACGAAGCAACCTACACAAACGAAAACGCAGAGCAGTATCCTCATGGCAAGGTGACTCTGCACAGACGCAACAGCGATGCGCGGGTGAAACATCCCGTTAAAATGGGGACATATCACATTATGAACTGGCACACCTACAGCGACATAGGCCAAGACCTTGAGACTGTCCAAGTGTGGAACCCCATCACCAAACGACTGTTTGAGATTTACTCAACCGACGAAGGCGAGACATTCACATTCGACATGCAGGAGGTATAAAAAAGATTATGACATTCAAAGATTTAAAATTTGAACAGGTAGAGGGCCGAGGCATCCAAGCGCGGATTCCCTTCCGAAACGGTTTCGAAGTGAGCGTGGTGAAACATCAGTATTCTTACGGAGGCGACAAAGGCCTTTATGAGATTGGCGTGTTTAATGCTGCCGGTAGTATGTGCGACCCATTAGGTTGGGGTGATGATGTCAAGGGGTGGCTAACACCTCAAGACGTAGAACAAGAATTGAAATTAATTGAAGCACTATGAAAGACGACTATAGAGATATTAACTTTTGCATTTGGCTTTTTATATTTTCCTTCATTGTTATTTTAATGACGGGAATTTATATTGAGACAAAGGGATTTGGTACTTGGTTATAAAATTTCGCCAGCCTTAAAAACCTACGCTTGAGCCACGGCGACACAGCGTGATGAGTAGGGGCTGGCGTACCTCTGTTTTCTAACGATTGGCACGCGGCGTGCCCCCCGTCAAGGAAAATCGTTGTTTTTGTGGGGCGAAAAGTTATTCACAATCGGAGGAAGTTATTCACAATCGCTTGACGCGGGGCCGTTTCCGTGTTATATTATCACAATGAAAAGCAAGATAAGCCGCCAACTAAACCCCGTTAAAACCAACGAAGCTCAAAACATGGCAGCAGCCGTCGAGAGCAATACCCTGAGAGACGCAGAGGTGCTGTTTCGCGCATTACAACACGCCAACGGTAGAGGCACGACAGAGAGCCAGTACGCCGAGCTAGAAAGACGGTGGGAGGTCAGACACCAAACGGAGTTTGGCAAGTGGTTGCAAAAAACAGCAGCAGACCAAAGCTAAAAAAGTTAACTGGTAGGACTGCGGATGTCCCACCTCCTATGATACTATAGACTCATGATTATGAAAGAAAAGAAAAAAGCAAACAACCTGCAGTGTGGCAGGATTTACATGAACGCAACCACCGACGAGCCTTGCCGCTTGGTTAACATTGTGCCTTGTCAGGGTGCATGGTTAGAAGCGTATGACGGAGAAGGCTATGGCAAAACCGTAAAATTCGAAGATGTGCATTATGCGTCTGAGGATGAGGTGCAAGACTTCTTGGAGGACTTGCGGGCTTACAATGATGAAACAGCAATGAAATTATGTTAAACAGAGATGACAGAGAAATGTTACAGTTGAGCGCATTCATTACGCTTTGCCTGTTTCCCATATTCGGCGCGGTAGTTATTGCGGCGATTATTATAGAAGCCATTATTAAAGCGCTATTCTAGGCCTATGTAAAGCAACGATTGGCACACGGCGTGCCCCCCGCCGCCGTAAATCGTTGTTTTTCAAGGGTTTGCGAGGGCGAGTTATTCACAAAAGAAAATTCCAATTGTGAGTAAGTTTAGGGTTGACGGATGCCGGAATCCGTGTTATATTCTTCCCATGATGAATCACGAAGATTTCTCTCGGGCCTCTTGTGAAGAGGTGTTCACCGCCGACATGGGCCCCGCAACTTGGGCGAATGAGCCCGAGCAGCCCCAGCCTGAGCCCTCCCATAAGGAGGTCACGGGCCAGTGTGAGGATGCGCCTTGCTGCGGGTGCTGCGGTGATGGCGGCTCCATTGATGATGGTTATGGCACGTATGCGGATGACGCATGGCATGATGCCCAGAGCTGGTAGAAAACCCTTGTTTTTCAACGATTGGCATGCGGCGTGCCCCCCGGCGCCGTAAATCGTTGCGGGGCAAGGGCTTGCGTGTGTGGATAACTTGTGAGTAAGTTAGGGCTTGACGGATGGGGGTTTCTGTGTTACATTTATAGCAGATGAACGACCTACTGGAAAACCATAAATCCTTTTTGGGCAAGCGCGTGCTTGTCGCCACCATGTCCACTGCGTCCCGCCGCGCCAAGAATCGCATCTCTGAAAGGGGGCCGTGGTTCACTGTCGAGGAAACGGGCGGGATGAAAGTGGAGGGCACGCCCGCCTGTTTTCAGGGAACGAGTTGGCTTCTCCGTTCGGATGATGGATGGCTTGGGTGGTTACGGCCCAACGAAGATTTCGAGGTCGTCCCCAATCCGTGTGAATAACTTTACCGTTGACATTAACCACCAATCCTGTATAATTAACGCACATGACAAAACAACACTTCGAATTCGTCGCCTCTCTCATCAACGCCGCCAACAATGGCGTTGCACCCGCACACCTCGCAACCTTGGCTGCCGCCAAGTTCACCAAGGACAACCCGCGTTTCGATGAGGGCAAATTCTTTGCCGCTTGCGGTACGCACGAGCCGCACGAGCCACAGCCAGCACGCGACCCGATGCTTGGGCGGGACGGTGACTACTGGGAACAGCTGGTGCAACGCGCGGGCACGAAATAGTATCGACCCCCCCTAGGGGGGGGCTATTTCTAAAAAAAAAGTGATTTCCTGTGCGTGAAGCGCGGGGGGGGAGGTAAATTTCTATCTCCCCGAGAAAAGATTATTTAAAATTATTTAAAATTGAAAAATACCGGGGCCCTATTTTTTTTCTATGGTTTTTGATATATACCTTTATAATATATGCGATGAGCGAGCTACCAAAACATCTGGGTGGACACGGAAACAAGACGTGGGTTGATAAAGGTTCTCTTTTGTATATGAAAGAGACTTATGACGTAAAAACTATGGTAGATGTAGGTTGTGGGGTTGGCGATCAGGTGGAGCTTGCTAAGTCTTTAGGTATTCACGCAATAGGTGTTGATGGAGATAACACTATTAACCGTAAGTCTCCTTGTGTCATTCATGATTTTACGTTAGGAGAGTGTAAAAAGCCTCATAGTAAATATAGTTATTTTGATTTGGGTTGGTCGGTTGAGTTTTTAGAGCATGTAGAAGAAAAATATATAAGTAATTACATGGATCTCTTCAAAAGATGTAAATATATCATATGTACTCACGCTCTCCCAGATACCCCCGGCATACATCATGTGAATTGCCAAGCTAAAGACTACTGGATCAACGAATTTGAAAAATATGGCATGAGATATGAAGAAGAAATAACAAATGAAGTTAAACTCGCGTCGACGATGAAGAAAAAAAGAGGAAAAATCTCATTTATGGGAAAAACCGGATTAGTTTTTAAGAATTATGGACTTTAAAGAAATTTTTAATGAAAAATACATTATTCACTCTGATTATTATGATTATATTAGAGGAAAAGATGTTATTTTAGTTACTCAAGGAAGTAATTCTGTATATGTTCCAAATAGCGGGGATTTTATTAACAGTTTCGATGTGGTTGCAGGCGCGGGTGACATTTTAAAAATACAAAAAATGCACCCTCAGTTCTTGGGAAACCGTATGGACGTTTTATATAGGCCGGGTAGTGTTAATAAGCGTTGCACAAACAAGGCCTGCAAACCATACCGCTGCACTTGCTTTGGCCGGCCCGCGTCACGCCGTAAATCTCCACCACCCCCATCGCTCTTTGAATCTAAAAATCTTAAATATTTTATGACCAAGCTCCCTTATTCGTTTAATCCGAAGAAATTCCACTTCAAAAGCAGAGCTGTCCCGCTAGAATGGTCGGTTTTGCTTAAAAACAGCATGTTCGAGTCGGTTTCTAACGAACACAAAAAAAAATACAACTCGGGCCCTTATTCTATGTATCATTTATTACTACATAAGCCTAAGTCGTTATATATTATGGGTAGCAACTTTTTCTTGTATGGTGACTTAAAGGGATATCCTGCGAAATATAATGAAATGTACAAAAAATGGAAATATTTACCTTTACCCAAGCACTTGCACGAACGATACCCGAAGCACGAAAGCGTAAATTACGAAATTCCAAAAGACAGAAAAAAACACGGCACATACGTTGGCTGGAAAGCTACTAAAGCAATATATGATACGTTTGATAATGTGGATGGAGATCCAATGTTTAAAGATATCATGTCTATGAGCGATGAAGAATTTAAAGAGCTTGATAAACAATTATCAAAAATCAAATAATCATCATCAGCATTGTTAATGTTTATAATCGTATCTTGGCGGCCCTGTTCTTGTGTAAATATAGTCATATATGGCTAAGGCTAAGAAAACTTCCCAAAAGGGTAAAGTAAAAATCAGAGGTGGTACAGAGATTGCTAATTCTTTGAATAAAGATACAGCTTCTATTCCAATCATAGATAATCCAATTAGAGGACAAATTAAGATACATCAATTTCCTTGGACAGATAAGCAAAAGGAATTTTTTAGAATAGCTTTACATCCAGATACTAATATAGTTTTTGTAGATGGTCCCGCAGGGACAGCAAAGACTCTTTTATCTACTTATTGTGGTTTACAGCTACTTAATATGAAAGTTGTTTCTGATATTATGTACCTGAGGTCCGCTGTTGAGTCTTCTGATAGGAGCTTAGGTTTTCTGCCCGGCACCGCCGAGGAGAAATTAAGATTTTATAATTTACCTTTTTTGGACAAGCTCGACGAGCTTCTGCTAGAGACAAAGGTAGAAAAGCTTGAGGAGCAAAACCGCGTCAGCATGTTCCCCGTCAACTTTGCGAGGGGCATGAACTGGATTGGTAAATGCGTCATTCTCGACGAAGCCCAAAATTCAACGATAAAAGAAATAACTACGGTTTTGACCCGGCTGGGGAAAAACAGTAGATGCTTCATTTTAGCAGATCCTATGCAAACCGATTTAAGGAGTGAAAATTCTCAAGGAGCGTTCCAAAGCATGATGAAAGAGTTTTCGGACGAGGAGAGTCTCCAATTCGGAATTTATACCTTTAGCTTCACGGAAGAGGACATTATGCGTTCCGAGCTCGTTAAGTTCTTGGTTAAAAAATTGAATAAAATTAAAGAGTGAAAAACTTTGATTTAAAGTTAAAGATCGAAAAGGACGGCGATAAGGATCTCTTGGTGGAACTTAAAAATCCTATGTATCGGTACAAGAGACATGCTCCGCCAAAGAAAGACATATTAATAAATAACGAAAAATTTATTTTAAAATATGGTGCTCAATGTCTTTGGGCACATAAAAAAAATGAATCTTTTGGTATAAAATTTCATATACTTCACTGCTGGGTTCCGAGTTGGAGTCGTAACCATCCCGGAAGGCGGGGAAAAAAACATAAAATTTATTTATCCCCCGAATCCCTAGTCAGGACAAAAGAAATATTTAAAATCCAAAAAATTCTATTCGACAATAATCTTTCGACAGAACCAAAAGAAATAGTAACCTGCTCCATAAACAATGGACAGGTAGGATACGGCGTAATCATGGAAAGGGCTATTCCTATAGACACCGCTTCTCGGCCCAGAATACTCCCGCTAGAAACGGTGGGCGCGTGGTGGAAATCTTTCATAAAAGTTATTGAAGAAAACAATATAATATTTTATCGCAAAAAAAAATTATTGACACATGATTCGCGTCAGTGGGGCTATCCTAAACAGATGCAAAAAGAGATCAGAAATGGCCACAACCTTATAAAGACAAAAAAAGGATATAGACTAATAGATCTTCAAGAAGCCCATTTTGTCGATTAACGTGCCTAACCGTACTCATTCGCGGTCGCTTAAGGCGTCATGAGCCTCATGGGCTAATTGATTGACTAACGCACATGCGTCAAACTCTTCCGTGCTCGTAAGCTTAACGTGCCCTTTGTTATTTTGAATCAATTTAAGAGACATTTCTCCTATTTTCTCCAGAAGCTTCTCTACGTGCTTTATTTTTTCTTCTGTGTACATTCCTTAGCCTTTTCTAATAAATTCCTTTTGTATACGGAGCCCTTTTTTAATTTTCTTTTTTCTAGCTTTCTCCATTTACAGTGATTATATAAAAACCTGCTTAGACTATTTGCGAACTTACATACCTCTTTTTCTGTCGCTTCCCAAAAAAACGCATGAGTAAATTCATGTATGCAAGTATTGAGTTCGCTCTGTTTGGTAAGGTATGGATTAATGTGTATTTTGGGGGATTTTTCGTCAGGATCCGCGCAGGTGCCGTCTGCTTCTCCAAAATGACGAGCATTTGGTTTATGGAAAAGCACGGTATATCTTACGCCTTCATTATTCGTGAAGGTGAATTTCTTCTTATTCTTCCCGTTTTGTGGCACTGCATCGCTCCTTCACCCTCTATTACATCTGAATAGCCTAAACTTGCATTAAAAAATAAAATACAAGTTTTTTTTATATTTTACCGAAAAACGTTAAAATTACTGTATAACCAAGTATGAGAAAACTGTATTGTCAATCTTGTGGATCTGGAACGCCGTACTCTTTAGAGAAGCCTAATTTTTGTGGAAAGTGCGGGCTTTCGTTTTCGGCTCTTGGATCAACCGCAGCCGACGAACGGCACCAATGCTGCCCGAAAGGCCATAAAGGCGCCCCGGGCGTCAGAGGCGTCCCCCACAAGAAAGAAGAAATCGCTCAGGAAGAAGGCTACGGCGATGACGTAATGGTGGTCCCGCAAATCGACGGGCTAGACATAGACATTGAGCTGCCGAGAGCAAACACGGGCACGAAACTCGAACATCTTATGGGAACCTCTGATGGAGGCGCCCAAGACCCACCATTTGCGACAGAACACCTTTCTGAAGAACAGGTATTAAATGACTTAAAAAGGGAAGGCGGAACCTTGAGAGAGTCGTAACCAAAAATGGGGGCCTATGCCAAAGAAAAAAAAGAATAATGCTCCGAAAAAGAAAACGAGAAAGACTACCAAAAAGAAACTTCTAAAATTTGAAGATTGTATCGATGAGATTAATATTGAGATTTTAAAAAGAAGGAATAAGTGGAGCTTAACTGCTTTGGCTTGGATGGATTTCGATGACGTTTCCCAGATTTTGAGGATTCACATCTTCAAAAAATGGGACATGTACGATCAGAGCAAAAAGCTCGGCCCGTGGATAAATAGAATTATCTCCAATCAAATCAAAAATCTTATTCGTAACAATTATGGTAACTACGTAAGACCTTGTGTTAAATGTGCGGCCGCAGAAGGAGATTCCCTATGCAGAATATACGGGAAACAAGACAGCAGTTGTCCTCTTTATAAAAATTGGGAAATGAACAAGAAAAGCGCATACGATACCAAACTGCCCGTAGCTCTAGAAAGCCACTCGCAAGAAGTTTATTCATATGCCAATCAGACGGGGTTTGATGTAGAGCGCGCCGCAGAAAAAATACACAACAAAATGAAAACCATTCTCAAAAAGAACGAATGGCAAGTATATGAATGTCTTTATATTAATTATTTATCAGAAGAAGAAACAGCAAAAAGGGTGGGCTACAAAACTTCAGAACTCAATAGAGCGCCGGGCTACAAACAGATCAAGAATATTAAAAAAACCATAATAAAAAAAGTAAAAAAACTTATGGACGACGAAGAAGTAGATATCTATTAAAAATGGAAGACAAACAATTAACCCCAAAACAGCAAGAGGATATTATAAGCGAATGGAATTCTCGCGAAGAAAATCCCCCTTCTCTTCTAGAGCTAATTAAGATAGCGTACCCAAACGAAAAAGTTGATGGTAGAAGCAAAAAGGGAAGATTGGTAAAAGAATTTTTGGCCACCAGAAAAATAAAAGCTAGAGGAGCACACCAATACAAAGCTAAAGAAAAAATAGAGCTTTCGGACGAACATGAAGAATTCGTACGCAACAATGCTCAGGTCATGAGCGCGACAGAAATAGCTAGAATAATTTTTGCGAACAACGAAATAACCCCGCTCCACCAAGAAACCAGAACCGTAAACGAATACATAAAGACGTTGAATTTCGAACCTTACGAAAGCCCACAAAATATCCCCTCGTCCACATATAAACCCCCGGGAACATTTGACAGAACGCTATCTAGAATTAACAAATATATTTATCAGTCTCTGGAAAAGAGTAAAATGGTTCCTAAAGAGAAAAAAGACGTTGAATCAACCATGGGATATTTAAATACCTATCGTTTTACGCATCAAATAAACAGCTACTCTTCTCAAACCAGCAGAGACTTATTCGAAAGCAGTTTTATTAGATATACTTACGACAAGTATGATCTTACCCAAGAAGAGGTTGACCAATATATAATTTTGTCAACAGAAGTTGTCATTGCTTCCGATATTCAACACAGGGTAGGGCGCCTTCAGGATTTACTAGATGACGTAGCTAACGATACAGAAGGCCGAAGAATTTCTATGTCTTTGGTAGACGCCATTGGCGGCTCTCAAACAGAATACAACCAGTGCATTAACAGACAGCACAAGCTGCTTGGGGATCTAAAACAAAAAAGAAGCGACCGACTTAAGAACCAATTGGGCGCCACGGCGAGCATCCTTAATCTCGTTGAAGTATGGAAAGAAGAAAAAACCAGAAAGAAACTTCTAAAGCTTGCTGATCTTAGAAAGAAAACTATAAAAGACGAAATGGGCTCACTAATGGAAATGGGAGAACTCAAAGCCAAAATCTTGGGTTTAACTGAAGGAGAAGTTTTGGATGAGTAACGTGATTTGTAAGGCGTGCGAAAAAGAGTTCGAGACAGAAAGACAATTACATGCGCATTTAAAAGCACATGGCTTGTTAATGGTCGAATATTATCAGAAGCACTTTCCTAGACATGATTTGCACGATAATAAAATTATTAAATTCAAAAGCAAAAACCAATATTTAACGACAGACTTTAATAGCAAAACCAACCTAAAGCTTTGGCTAAAGAACCAGCCGAAAAAAGAAGCAGACGAATACTGCGTCTCTCTCCTCAAGAACAGGAAGAAAAACAAAGGGCTAATTTATTCCCCTTCTCAAGTTGAATTACGAAGTATTATGAGTCCTCCCATTCAATATTACGAAAAAGAATTTGATGACTATTACAAACTGTGTTCTGGGTTGGGCTTCAAAAACAAATACGGTAATTTTGGAGAGATCGTTTCTGGGTCTGAATACGACAAATCAGAATATAAAATATTTATAGACACGAGAGAGCAGAAACCCCTTAAGTTCGAGAGGGCTACCGAAATTAAAACTCTAAAATTTGGAGACTATTCTTTTAGCGATAAAGACGCTACATGTAATTGCTATATAGAAAGAAAAAATTTGTCTGATTTTATTGGAACTATTAGCGGAGGGTATGAAAGATTTATAAACGAAATTAAAAGATCCGAGGAGGCCGAGGCTAACCTAGTGGTTCTCGTAGAGGATTCTCTTCAGAATGCTATGAGCTTTCCTTATCTGCCACATATATCTAAAAAAATTAGAGCTACTCCCGAATTCATTTTTCATAGAGTTAGAACGCTGGCTCAAGAACACCCCTCCCTCCAATTCCTCTTCGTCTCCGGAAGAAAAGAGTCTTCTAGGATAGTAGAAAGAATTTTCACTTGCGAGTGTGCTTACAAAAAGATAGACCTACAACTAGCATACGATAAAAAGATATTATAATGTGGTACGCTCCAGAAAAATACGAAAAAGAAACGATCGATGTCAATGCGGAGCTCTTGAAAATAAAAGGAGATCTAAACGATAAAGAGGCCAAGATTTCTTTAGCTAAATTCCTTAGGGCAAACCTAGGGTTTACTACAGAGCTGATCTCTGGGATCAAACTCGCTCCATATCAAGAGATCACTTTGAAGGGGCTTTTTAACCGCAACTTTAGCATGTGTGTTTGGGGTCGTGGTTGTGGCAAGTCATTCATTGCTGCGGTCTACTGTTTTTTGCAATGTATATTTGAACCTAACACAAAAATTTTAATAGCTGGGCCGACTTTTAGAACGGCTAGGTTCATATTTGAGAACTTAGAAAAAATGGTTGAGACTAAGGGCGCAGAATTACTTATGCAGTGTTTCGGCGCGAAGTCAAAAAGGAACGATCAATTCCAATGGAAAATAAACGGAGGTACGATTACTGCCATTCCTCTTTCTGGCGAAAAAATTCGTGGTTTTAGAGCTAACGTTCTTGTGTTAGATGAGTACCTCTTGCTCCCTGAAGATATCGTCAAAACCGTGCTTATGCCTTTCTTGGTTGCTCCCCAAGACATAAAGGAGCGCTTAGAAATCAGAGAGGTAGAAGACAAGCTGATCAAAGAGGGGGCTATGGAAGAAAATGACAGAATACAATTTGAAAATAACTCTAAAATGATATGCCTTTCTTCCGCAAGTTATACTTTTGAAAATTTATATAAAACATACAGCGAGTGGTCAAACAAAATTTATTCTAAGGACGTCCTTGACTCCTCCTACTTTATAAGCCAAATGGGGTACGAAGCGCTTCCTGAAGACATGATCGACAGCAATATCATCGAGGAGGCTCAGAACGGCGGACAAAGCCATTCTTCTTTTCAGCGAGAATACTGCGCGCAATTTACAGACGGAAGCGATAGCTATTTTAGTGCAAAGAAAATGCACGAATGCACAATCCCAGACGGAGAATCCCCAAATACGTTAATAAGAGGTAGGCCTGACGAAAAATACATTTTAGCGATTGATCCTAGTTTTAGCAACAGCCCTACGTCTGACTTTTTTGCTATGGCCGTGATGGCCTTAGGCAAGGAAAAAGAAGAAAGCTATCTAGTCCATAATTATTCTGTCGCAGGAGGTAACCTAAAAGACCATATTAAATATTTATATTATATAGTTGATAATTTTAATCTAGAAATGATTGTTATTGACAACGCTGGCTTTCAGTTCATAGATAGCGCAAATGAACACGGACTATTTACTGCTAAAAATATAAATCTGAAATTCTTTGATTTTGAGAGCGACAAGGAAGGCGTGGATTATGACAAGCAGGTTAGAAACGCGAGAAGGCGATATAATAAACAAATAAAAAAAATATGTTTCAAACAGAATTTTTCGACAGAGTTTATAAGGAAGGCTAACGAGCAGCTTCAAGCCAATATAGACCATAAGAAAATCTGGTTTGCATCTAAAACCACAGCGAATGGTAGCGAGTTCAGTTCGGCGACGAGCGGAAGAACTATAAAAATGGATTTAGTAGGAGAGCAAAATATTGGCGAGTTTATAGAAAGGCAGGACGAGCTAGTCTATCAGGTTAAGCGGCAATGCGCCCTAGTTGAGGTTAGAACGACCGCAAGGGGCACGCAGACCTTTGACCTACCCCAGCATCTAAAACGCTCCACAAGCTCAACTAGGGCCCGTAAAGACAACTACACGGCCTTGATGCTGGGCAGCTGGGCGGTTAAGTGCTATTATGATATGATGCGCATTAATGTTGAAGATTTTCAGGAAACGTTCGTCCCAAGATTAATATAAATCACTTTTTGGGAAATAATTTTAAATTTTTTTTGTTTTTTTCTTCAAAAATAGTTTTAGTGTAATATCCATCGAATAATATGAGCAAAAACACCGAAAAACCCACTTCGTCCGTCGGAAAAACCCCAACGAAGAAAACCGCTAAGCCTAATCCGCGCAAAAAGCCTGTTGCTAGTGCAATCCCTCAGATGGTTTATGACTCTACCGCGGCAACTAGGAGCAGTACGTCTCGGAGAAGGAATGTCGCTAGCTCAATACAAAGAACTGACAGGTTTACAAATATCGAAGACGGATTAGTGCCTTTTAATTACTCTAAAGGCACAACCAATATAGACGTTAAAGATGCGGTCGAATTGTGTCAAAAAGCTTATTATAATTTTTCTATATTTAGGAACGCGATAGATCTAATGACAGAACTCTCGATTAGCCAAATCACTTTCAGGGGGGGGAGTAAAAAGTCTCAAGAGTTTTTTGAGGCGCTGTTTAAAAAGATCAACTTGTGGTGTTTTCAAGACAAGTTTTTCCGGGAGTACTATCGGTCTGGAAATGTTTTCGTATACAGAATGCAAAAGAAGATCAAAAAGGAAGAGGCCAAAAAAATTACTCAAACTTTCGCCGCAGACAAAGTAGATCTACCAATAAAATATATTATATTAAATCCCGCCGATATACAAGTCGGTGGCAATGTCACCTTCGCTTTAGATGCAAAATACTTTAAAGTTCTAAATCCTTATGAGCTGGCTCGGCTAAGGAATCCCAAGACAGAAGAAGAAATAGAAATGCTCAATTCTTTAGAGCCCGAGATGAAGAAAAAAGTTAAAGGTGGCGCGACTTCAATTCAGGTTGCCCTAGACAACGAAAGAGTAAAAGTGATTTTTTACAAAAAACAAGACTATGAGCCTTTCGCTGTACCCATGGGGTATCCTGTTCTTGATGACATAAACTGGAAAGCGGAAATGAAAAAAATGGACATGGCCTTAACTAGAACCATGCAGCAAGTAATTCTTTTGGTCACTATGGGTACGGAGCCAGAGAAGGGCGGCATTAATCAAAAAAATCTACAAGCAATGCAAAGCCTTTTCGAAAATCAGTCTATCGGTAGAGTTTTAATCGCTGACTATACAACTAAGGGAGAATTTATCATTCCTAAGGTCGCCGATTTGCTGGATCCCAAAAAATATGAAGTAGTAAATGCCGATATCCAAATGGGCCTCAACATTCTCTTCTTCTCTGGGTCTGGAGAAAAATTTGCAAACCAAAGTGCGAAGATAGAGGTCTTTATAGCTAGACTGAATCAAGCAAGAAAAGCTTTTATAGAAGACTTCTTGATGCCAGAAATTAAAAAAATCTCAAAGGATCTCGGGCTTAAAAATTATCCAACTCCTCATTTTGACAAGATATCTTTACATGACGCATACAACGTTCAAAGAATTTATACTAGGCTTATAGAATTAGGCGTTTTAACTCCAGAAGAGGGGGTTGCTGCTATTGAAACCGGACGTCTTCCTGACTACGAAGAGTCTATAGAGGCTCAAGAAGAATATAAGAAACTGCGTGACAAAGGGTTTTTCGAGCCTGTCATGGGCGGACCAGAAACTCAGAAAAAGATGCAAACAGAGAACATGGACGTCCAAAAAGAAATGCAGGAGGTGTCTGTCAAATCTCAAGAAAAAATTAATGAAGTTAAAGTGAAAAACGCGCCCAAGAGTGGAACTACGACTGTCCAGAAATCTAGAAAGGTCTCTAAAGAGTCCGGTAGGCCGTCAGGGACCCGTAACCAAAAGACCTCTACTCCGGTAAACGCTTCAGAAGAGCTTTATTCTCTTTCTAAAATCAAAGACAACTTAGTTTCTGCGCAAAAACTAAATCTAAAAGTAGAAGCGGCGCTAAGGGAAAAACACGGCAAAAGAAAGCTGAGCAAAGCTCAAAAGGAAGTCGCAGAACAGATTTCAGAAATCATCATTGCAAACGAAACCCCGGAAGATTGGGAATCAAAGATAGGTGCGTACATAGAAAATCCGGTTGACCAGAATACGAGCAGGGTAAAGGAGATTGGTGATATAGCATACAAACACCAACTAGATAGTTATCTAGCAAGCATTCTGTGTTCTAGCAAGGCAGAATAAACATGCCAAGAAACAGAGTCATATATCAAAACGAAGGGCTATTTGTCGGTCCCGAAGTAGGAGACATTGCTGGGAGCTTAGAGTATGTCCAGTCAATTGACTATGATTTTTCTATACCCAAAGAGGGAGCGGGAATTTTGGGTAAAGCCTCTTCGATAGATAAATATGCTGCTGGGGTGCCTACGGCGAGCTTAACTATAAATTATATTCCAAACTCTTTTGAGAACGAAGAGCTAATCAAATTAGACGTATCTAAAAATATATTAGATTGGCCCGTAACTTCCGGAATCTCTTCCGAAACAAACAGACACAAAGATAAAAGAAATATTTATCTTGCGACAGCTAAAGACGGTAAAGATCTAAACGGCCTTAGTATAGATGACGTGTCGGGAGTGTTGTCTTTTCATACCTGTAGGTTAGAGTCTTATTCTTTCAGTGCCGGAGTAGGAAGTCTCCCTCAGGGTTCGATGTCTTTTACGGCCGATGACGCAAACTATTTTATTTCTGGCCAAGATTTAGACATGCCCATCTTGAACAGGAGAACCAGAGATGTGACGGGCTCGTTTAATATCACCTTGCCGAAAGACGGAAGCGATAAGGTAATAATGTCTTCAGAAGGGGACATCACATTACCGGAAAATATATCGATTAGCATAACTGATTCAACAGAGGACACCACCTTTGTAGACATAAAAAATGATAGTGTCCAAAATTTTTCTGTTAATTTTTCTTTACCAAGAAGTCCCGTAACTTACGTGGGACATAAAATGAATATAGATAATTTAATAGCTTACCCAACCGAAGTCTCTTCTTCTATTGAGCTTATTGCAAACGAAGGACAAATTAGCGGGTTTAATGATTTTATTAAAGATGACCCCCGTTATAAAATCTCGGTGGATATAAAGAAAGCCGGCGGAACCAAGAAAATGAGGTACACTCTCAAAAATGCTACAATTGACGAAATTTCTTATGGAATGAGCGTGGGAGACACAAGAAAGACAGTTAATTTACAATTATCTACCGAATTAGACCCTCTGGACACAAACCAAGGGCTTTTTCTAAGTGGTACATTATGAGTTTAGAGGTGTAATAAAATAAACAAATAATATGAGTGACGAAAAGACATCAGACGTTAACGAGTATCAATACGGTTCTCCGGATCTAATTGTTCCGGATATACCTATGCCTACTCCCCCGAAACCGAGAGAAGAGATACAAGACAAGATAGAGGGGGCATTTAGATTCGCGTTTATAGGCGCTGGGCAAGGAGGCTCTAGAATTGCAGAGATTTTTCATAAGCTGGGCTATAGAAAAGTTGCTGTTATTAATACCGCGCAACAAGACCTGAATACAATCAAAGTAGATAACAAATTATGCATTGGTGATGGTGGCGCAGGAAAAGACCCTGACGTAGCCAGAAAGAAGTACGAGGAAAGAAAAGAAGACGTACTGGACTTTATAAGAGATAATTTAGGAGAAGGGATTGATAGATACTTTGTTTGTGTCGGAGCCGGAGGCGGAACTGGAGCAGGCACACTTATGCCCTTAGTCGAAACTGCGTCTAACTTACAAAAACTTCAAAAAGCTAGCACGGAAAAAGTGGGCGTCATTCTAGCTTTGCCAAAGATTTCTGAAGGCACGAAAGTCAACGCTAACGCCTACCGTGTTCTTGAGGAAGCATATGCTGCGGTCGAAAAAGGCTTGGTGTCTCCTTTGGTTGTTGTAGACAACGAAAAAATTAATAAGCTTTATCCCGGATTGGGAGTTGCTCAGTTTTGGCAAACTGCCAATATGAGTATCGCTGGTTTATTTCATTTGTTTAATAACACGGCGACTAAAGACAGTTCTTATTCTGCCTTTGATACTAACGATTACAAACAGGTTCTCGATTCTGGCATGATTGTATTTGGAGCCACTCAGATAGCGAAATGGGATGGGCCAAGCGACATTTCTCAAGCAGTTAGAGATAATCTTAAGTCTAACGTTCTGTCTGGTGGAGTGGATCTATCGACAGGAACTAGCGCTGGGGTAATTATGATTGGTGGAAACGAAGTTCTTGCTAATGTACCACAAGAGCATTTGGACAGAGCTTTCGAACAATTTACGAGGATGCTGGCTGATGGAGGAATAGTCCACAGGGGCATTTACAGCGGAAACAAAGACAATTTGACTGCTTATACCATGATTGGTGGACTGGGCAGGCCTTCTGAAAAATTAGAAGAGCTTAGAAGAATCGGAAATATTAAATAATTTTTTTGACAACTTCAGTATATCATATAACATTAATTAAGGAAATAATATTATGGCAACAAAAAATGAAGTAAAGCCGGGTTGGAAAACCACAGAATTCTGGATCACAGTAGTGGTTGCAGCAGGATCATTGCTCTGGGGAGCAGGCGTACTGGATCCCGCGGGCGATGGAAATGTAAATCACGCCTTCGGGCTTGTGGTTTCTGGACTTAGCGCTCTTGGATATACAGTGTCTAGAGGTCTAGCTAAGAAAGGCTAGGCTATGGCTTGGCTATCCGCTCTAATCAAAGGCATCTTAGAATGGCTGTCTGGCGAGGTAAAGAAAGATACCAAAGCCGGAGACGCGGATGATGTGCCTAAAGAGCTAAAAGACAAATGGCGGGAACGTATAGAAAACCAAGAAAAAAAAGCTGATAATGAAAAACAAAAAAAACGTCTCACAAACGCACAAGCTGCTGCACAAAATAAAGAGTCTAGCGATAGTTAGTCTCGCTATTTTCTTGTTCGTGGGCTGTGGAAGCACAAGGGTCGTATTCGTTGATACCGGCGCAGACATGATAAGAATTGGTCCTAACGTAACTGGAAAGTGCTATATACTTAAAGATGGAGAGTGGGTGCTTAGTAAAAATAAAGTCAAATTACCAGAAGGATGGTATGCCGGGGGATTACCAAAAGAATAACTTTTATTTAAAAAGTTAATTGTATTGCGCGGGTGTAAATCCTAATGCCTCGCGCATTTTTTTTTGAAAGGATACTATTATGGCTGACGAAACTGCAAAAAAAACTAAAGAAGAAATAAAAGCGGATCTCTTAATCAAGAAAGCGGAAGCGGCTAAGGTCACTGCTGAAATGGAAAAAATAAAAGCAGAAACCAAAAAAATAGAATACGAAGCCGCTCAAGTTTCTTTAGCCTACGATAAAGACCTCCGGAATAGACAAAAAGAATTGCATACAGATGAAGAAAATCATCTTTATAGATTTTCAAAAGATGTGAATTCAAATTCTGTAGCTGCCTGCATGAGCAAGCTTACTCAATGGCATAGAGCAAATTCAGAGTGCGCCATAGAAATCGTTTTCTCTTCTCCGGGCGGGAGTATTGTCGACGGGTTTGAATTGTTTGATTTTATTCAAGAGCTTAGGAACAAAGGTCACGTCATTACAACCGGATCTTTAGGTATGGCCGCTTCTATGGCCGGAATTCTTTTGCAGGCTGGTGACGTAAGATGGATTGGTCATCAAGCTTGGTTGATGATTCATAGGGCCGCATTTGGTGCAATCGGAAAAACGTACGAAGTAGAAGACGAAGTAAAGCTCGTTAAAAGAATTGAAGAGCGTGTGCTGGATATTTTTACATCAAGGTCTAAACTCACCAAAAGGAAACTCAAAAGAAACTGGGACAGAAAAGATTGGTGGATAGACGCAGATGAATGTTTGGAGATGGGTTTAGTAGACGAAGTAAGAGCGATGATGCCAGAGCATCACGCTTCTGATAAGCCTTCCAAGAAGAAAAGATCTAAATGATGCACCCAGAAGTGGCACAATATGAAGAATATTTAAAGTATATGCAAAAACTTGACATGGACTTTCACGAATCAAAAAAATTATCTTCTGATGACCGAAAGGTCGTGCTGGTAGACGTAGATGAAACAATTTGCTTTTACCCCGGCCTAAGACAATACGATATGGCTGAACCCATGCCTGAGAATATTGCTAAGATAAATAAACTATATGATGATGGTTGGTACGTTGTATATTGGACCGCTAGAGGAGGCTCTCAAAAATCGATCTCGCTAGGCAGGTGCTATTATGAATTTACTTGGAGGCAGTTAGAATCATGGGGATGCAAATTCCATGATTTATCTACGGGTTCGAAAGGTAAATATATCAAACCTGCTTGTGACTTGGTTATCGACGACAAGGCGAAAAGAATAGAAGAGCTATGAGAAATACTAAAGTGCCATATATGAATAGAAAAAAATTCAGCAAAAAGCTTAGAGAGGCGGAACTAGAAGTCCAGCAGCTTAAAAATAAGGAAGACTGGTGGGGCGCTAGCCACCTTCAGCTTTTGCTTCGTAATACTTGGTGGGGATATAGGAGATACATATAATGCCAATACCGTCGCCCAAAGGAAAACAAGAGTATCTTATCGACTTTACTAATCAAATTAAAGAGTTAACATTTGCAAAAGCGCCTACGCCTACCCCTGATGAAACGCACGAAAAATTTATGAAACGGTGTATAGATAAAGGGCACACTCGTGATGAATGCATGAAAGCTCATAAGGGTCATACTTTTAAAGGAAAATAAATATGAAAAAATTAATAGTAATTTGTGCGGCACTTTTTGTAATCGGCTGCAACTGGGGAAATTCCGGATGTCCGGACTGTTCCTGCGCGGCGGGCTGTTGTTCATCCGACAGTTGCTCAGTTGCCGATTGCAATTGTGTCTGCAAAAAATAAAGGAAAATAAAAATGGGAACATGGAGTTCAGGTATTGGTAAATTTATCAAGAAAGATCCCAATCACGGATCTTGGTGGAAAAAGATAAAGCACTGGCTATGTAAGGTGGGGCTATGCAATTTAGACAAATGCAAATGCTCATGTCACTGTAAGGGGCGCTCGGCTGCATATCACGAATGCTGCAAGAAAAAGTAAAATCTTAGCCATCTTTAATTTTCCTTTTTTGCTCTCTTAGAAATACTTTGGTGCCGGTGAATACCTCATTGCATTTTTTGCACCGCATCACTTTTTTGCACTTGTGTTTTTCTTCACAGGCTTCTTCGTTGTCATATTTGCATTTAACTTCCCCCATCGTAGTTTCGACTAGATGAGCCTCAAGACAGGGAGGGCAGTATGGACAGACATAAAAATGCATGGTAATAATTACACCTTATAGCGTCGTTTTCAAGTGTAAGAGAAGAAAGCTATGAAGGTAAAAGAGAAAATAAAGATTTTATCAAAAAACCTTTTTACTAAACTATCCCAACACCAAGGGGCTTCTCTAATAGTTTTGGGCGTAATTGCTGCGTGCATTATGTGGGGATTCGCCAAAGAGGTAGATCATACTGTTGATCTACTCAAGTCTGAAAAAGAAAAAGCTATTTTAATCATGCAAGTAGAAAGGCTACAGGCTATTTCTAAGGAGCAAGAAGAGGCTTTCGGTTTTCAGTGGGACATCATTAGGAAACAAAGCGAGCAGCTACAAAAAGCTGAAGAAACAATAAACACGCAAAATTCTGCGCTACAACAATTGATTCGATATCTCAAAGATACAAATCAATGGCCACCTAAAATTAAACCAGTCGATCCGAATTCGCTTGCGCGTTCTGGGGCTATTTAATTATGGGGCGCATCTTGATCTTAAGGCCGTTTGCATATTTAATCGCTTTGGTATTCGCTTTGGGCCCAGTGGTGGGATGTGGGATATTCGATCAATACGAAAAGAATTCAGATGGTTATTATGAAAGGCATTTCTATTGTTGCGGGCCGGTAGCATTAGAAAAAGCGCTCGAACATCTTGGCAAGCAGATAGATAAAGCAGAGCTTAGTAAATCGATGCAAGACAACGGTATTGCGATCAAAGAACTTCTTTCGTTTTTCAATAAGGACGCCATTTGTATTACTTGGCCTAGTGAAATGAAAGCCGCCGCGAAGAAGTACGGCTTCGAACCTATAACCGTAAAAAATTTTGAAAAGCTCGACCCCAAGAAAGACGTAGCCTTAGTTTTGGTGCATAGCAAATTAACTGATTACCACTGGTTGGTATTCCCAACCGATGATCCAAAAAGCTATTATGGAGCCGAGACCAAAATAGATAAAATTTATTTATTAAAAAAGACTCAGTAAGTATATAGGGTTTTTTTGTTTTTTTTGATAATCAGCATATAATTTTTACAATTAGCTGAAACATAAGTGTAGTTATATATGGTGAATCCGTTTTTTTTATCTATGGACAAGTTGGAATTTGAATTATTTGAGCCGAGCGGCAGTCATTCTCTACATCAGAGAAATGAGTCGATTGAAATTGAATGCGTCAAAGCAGACAGCGACGTGAGCGAACAAGAGGAGCAAGCTCTGGCCATTCAGTTTTCCAAAAATATTATGGCCTTCCTAGAGAAGGAAATGAAGGGGCACAACAAGGGCCTTCCCAAAGACAGAAACACTACTCTAGCCCAACTCAAAACGGTATACAGAAACGGAGCTAGAATTTTTGCAGAAATTTACAAAAAGTCCTTTCCGGAAAAAAACCCCAATTTGTGGGCTTTGGCAAGGATCAGCATGTTCTTAAGAATGAAAAAAGGAGAAGCCGTAGAGAGCTCAAACAAAGATATTAAAATCAAACAGGACATAGACCTTTCTGAGTCTTGGCTCCCTCTAGAGGAAGATTTCACCAAAGCCAAGCAGGACATAGAAGACAACGATCTAACTTACAAATACGAGAATGTCGATAATGAATTGTATCTTGATGAATATGAGAGAATAGAAGCAGAATGGTAAAAGGAAACAGGAGCTATGAGTTATAATACTAATTTCAGAGAGACAGGATTGCCAAAACCCGTGCTTTTCGCTAGCAAAACTGGCGCGGGGACTGTTATCGCTGCTCCGGGCGCAGGTAAGCACATTATTATTTATGATATCTTGGCCTCCGCTAACACCACTCTTAAAGATGGCAGCGGCGGCACCTCTTACGCCATTAACGCTCCGGGTGGCGCGGCCGCAAATTTAACCGGGAGCATAAAACTGGAAGCGAACTTGGAAGTATATAGTACCGATGGGAATGTAACTATCACCTACACTATAGTATAAGGAGTCGTAATGAAAGAATTTCAACACAAAACCATATTTAGTTCGGCGCTTAAGCCTCTTATCTCCGAAGAGACAGATAAGCACTTAGCTTTGGCTGCGTTAGAAAAGATAGGAGAATTCGTCCCCGACATAGACCCAGACAAGAATATAGATTTACTCCCTGTCGCTTTCAATGCTTTTGTCGTCAATAGAGCGAACAAAAACGGAGATGTAATTGACACAGAAACGGCCTTGAATATTTCTAAATCCTTTATTAACAAACCGATCAACATTGAGCATGGAAGAGATAAAGTTATCGGAGTCATCCTTACGGTCGGATATAGCGAATTTGGAACAGACTCGCCTTTGAGCGAAGATAAGGTGAAAGACGTGGATTCGCCATTTAATGTTACTCTGGGTGGCGTTCTATGGAAATTGGTCAATGGCGAGATCGCGGATATGGTGGAAAAAGCTGGAGATCCAGCAAATGAAGAGTATCTTAAGATCTCTGCTAGCTGGGAATTAGGATTTAACCAATACCAGCTAATGCTTACTAATGGTAGCAAAGACATTGAAAATGCAGAAATCGTAGATGATGAAGAAAAAATCACTGAATTAGAAGAGAATTTAAAGGCTTTTGGTGGGACGGGCGTCCTTAAAGACGGCAGGCATGTTTACAGGCAGGTCGTCGGAGATGTTCTGCCCCTAGGAATTGGCTTAACGGAAACCCCTGCGGCAGATGTCAAGGGCATATACGTTAAGAAAAAGAAAGATAAAAAAAAGGGGTACGCTACAGAAAATTCTCCTGAAGACCTTCCTGAGTATGGGTCAGAAGAAAGAGTTGATAAAAAAAATAAGAGTTCCCAAAAAAGTAGAGAAAATGTAAAAAAAGTATACAATAACTCAGAAAGTAATAAGCTTATGAAAATTAAATCGATTCACGACATAACGGATGAATCTTTGAATGAGTTAACAGCTTCCGCTATTTCGGATTTTATTAAGGAAGAGCTTAAAAATGCTTCCGACAAATTCGTTGAGGAAAAGACTGCGGTTGAAGACGCACTCGAATCCTCTAAGGAAAAACAGGACGCTCTGACCAAAGATCATGAAGAAACTAAACAAGAACTAACAAAAGTACAAGCTGATCTCGAAGAGCTCCAGAAAGAGAGCCTTGAAAGAGAGAAGCAAGAATCTTTTGATCAACGCATGTCTCACATGGACGAAGAATACAAGCTAACCGATGAAGATCGGAAAGTCATCGCTTCTGACCTTAAAGACATGGGAGAAGAGGACTTCGATAATTACTCTAAGAAGATGCAAGTGCTTCTTAGCGCAAAGAACAAAGCTACCCTCGCGGAGCAAGCCAAGATCGAAGAGAAAACTGAAGCGTCAGAGCAATCTGAGCCCGTCGAAGAAGTCACGGAAACCCTTGAGGAGACTGTGGAAAAAGTTCTGGACGAGGCGGAGCTTGATACTAACGAACAAATTCCTGCCAGCGCAATAGCCAAAGAAGCTACTGTGTATGAAAAGTATTCTAGTGCTTTCGGCTTGGACCAATTTGATATTGCAACAACTAGAAAATAACATATAAAATAAGAAATTTAGGAGAAATATATTATGGCTACATTAAGACCTTTTAGAGATTATAGTGAGCATGATGTCATCAACCTTTTTGCCTTTGACTTTACTGTCGAAGGCGCAGCGACTAGAGGCGCCCTTGTGAAAATCAAGGACGGCTGGACGGCGCATTCGGAAGATGTCGATGCTTTTGGTAGTACGCCTGACATGAATAGCTGGTCGCTAAATAACGTTGTAAACATGCGTTATGGATTGACCGCTTTAGTCGACTATGCTGATTCTGGAGACACGCCCTTGGGCATGATCCTCTTTGACGTGGCAGAAGTTGATGAGAATGGCGAGAAATTGATTTACCACCCCCGCAAGGCTGCTGAAATGCAGACCGTGGTTAGCGGACAGGCAGTGCCTGTCTTGACCAAGGGTTTGGTAATGGTAAACGGAGTTGACGGCACACCCGCTGCAGGCGGGCTTGCTTGGGCAAATGACGATGGGCAGATTAGTGCTACTTCTGGTGGCACCAAGAAGCAAGTTGGCATGTTCATGGGTGTGAAAAGCACTGATGGCGATGTACTCCTTAAACTGGACATTAACCACGGAGGTGCAGCTAATACGCTTAACGCATAAACTGCATACTAACTAGGAGAAAATTATTATGAAATTAAGATTAAAAAACACACCTGAGCAAGTGGAATTAATCGCCGCTCTTGGATCTAGAGATCCCGGCGTTTCCCGCGAGGCTCAAGAAGCTTTCGCAGCTTTTATTGGTCCTGTGATCCAAAAGGTGATTGCCCAATCTGCTACTGCTCCGTTGATCTACCGTGATATGGAGTTTGACGAAGACGACAGTCCAAGCATTCCTCTGGATCTTTGGTATAACGAAAACGAGGGCTACATTCAGACTTGGTCGCAAGCTCAAGCCGGTGGTCTTCCCACCTCGCAAGTCGAGGGCGTGAAAGAGATGAAAATCTCGACCTACAGACTTGATAGTGCTGTAAGCTGGATGAAGAGATATGCTCGCAAGCATCGTTTAGATGTCGTGAGCAAGGCTCTCGAGAGAATGGCTCAAGAAATGCTCGTTAAGCAAGAGCGTAACGCTTGGGCGGTTATCATGAAGGCTTTGGGTAATGCTAGTTCTAGCACTGCTCATGCAAATAATGGTCACATTATTGCTTCCATGGTAGAAGACGAATTCAACGTACACGATCTTAGCAGATTGATGACGATGATGAGGCGCTTGAGCGAATCATGGCTCAAAGGTACCCCGGTTGGTTCTGACAGCTTCGGTTTAACCGATCTGTTTGTCAGTCCCGAAATCAAAGAGCAGATCCGCGGATTTGCTTACGAGCCGATGAATACCCGTGGCAGTAAGTCCACAGGCCCCGTTGCTCTTCCGGACAGTGTCCGTGAAGACGTATGGCGTTCTGTTGGAATGACTGAACTATACGGTGTAGCGATTCATGACTTGATCGAATTGGGTGTCGATAGAAAGTACAACGCACTGTTTGCTTCTAGCGGCTTTGCTCAAACCGGCATTGCTCATACCGCAAGCCCAGCGACTACGACTGGCGCACAAAGCACGAACTTTGCATCTAATACTGACGAGATTCTCGTTGGTTTGGATCTAACTCGTGACGCTTTTGTTCGTCCGGTTGCTCGTCAGGCAGACAGTGGTGGTCAATTCATCACTTTGCCAGATGACCAGTGGGTGACCCGATCCGAAAAGGTTGGCTTTTACGGCTTCCTCGAGGAAGGTCGTCTCTGTGTGGACGCTCGCGCAATCGCAGGTATCGTGGTCTAAAGTCTGATCACCTTATTTAAAACAAGCTCGGGGGGTTTCCCCCGAGTTTTTTTTTAATTTTTACTAGGTATTGCTATTATGGTGTAAATTAAGCCGTTACTAGTATGAGCAAATATAAGCACGCATCCCACGACGAATTCGAAAACAAGCGTCACTTAGCATTAGGTGCCGATGGGGGCAAACCCATAAAGATTTATCCTGATGGGTCCATCGAAGCGACGGCATTTCTTGACGGCAGTGATGACAATTTGGAAACAATTGAAACCCCCAATAAGAATGTCTATTTTCAAAAAAATCTAAATGACGACATAAAAGTAGTCTATTTACCGAAAAACTGGAACATTTTTTATAAGGTTTTTCACAGAGCAGTTTATTTATTAAAGGGCGTATTTGCAAATTTTATTGGTGCGGTTAAGAGGTATGATGTCCTTAAGCTTGGTAGGTTTAAGCACGCTCACCGCACACTGAGAAGAGAGATTAAAAAACTATTCAAACAAAATAAAAGGTTTGTGTTTTCAGAGGTAAAACCGTACGGGGTATTTACCAAGCCCTTCATTCAGTCGACCACTTTGGGCCCATATAATACAGACGTAAGGATAAGGGCGAATAACGTAGCATTGATTAACGATCTTTTAGTAATCAAAACTGGTTCACATGGCGTAACTGGGCCGATCGACGAACATATAGTTTATGTTTCTCCACACGAACTCATAAGCGGGGCGGGAGTTTTGCATACAAGCACGGGGCTCGCTTCTGCCGACGGCTCTTATCCCCCGAAAGGGCAAAATGTAGATGTGGGAATGTACAGCGGGATCATTTATAGGATTAGCTCAGAAGGTTTTCATATCAATGACAAAGAATTTTTATCAAGTAATACAAAATATACTTATTTCGGAGAAAGAAATCTGCTTCCAAAATTTTACGACGGAAAGAAAAACCCACACGTTCAAGACAGTTTGTTTTATGCTACGCATCCAGAACACCAATTGAAAGTCACCAATGATACGTGGGATGGAATTGTCCCCAGCGGAGGATATCTAAAAATTCAATCTTGGTCAACTAACGACCAATTTATTGGGTTTGATGGCAGTTTGGATGTAGTACCAGTCGACGAATCTTTGGCAAGTTCGATAGACATTAAATATGAATCAGCGGATTGGGCGTTGGGAAAAAGCTATGAAGATGCTAAAATGGCAGCAGAAAAGAAAGCAGACAACAGGTTTTTTAAAACAATAAACAAGAGTCTAATCAATTTAGGAATAAAGACAAAGCCGTCTAAACTCCTTAACTTTGAAGACATGCTGGACAAGGTCGCCGGAGGATTTTATGGCAACGGTGGACACGAAAGAGAAGATAGTGACGTGCAGCTGGCACTCAACAATCCCACAAACAAGGAGTTTCTGCTTCCATACAGCAAGTCAATATCGTTTGATTCTTTAAACGAAAAAGTAATAATCTCTGTCGGAGACGGTAGTAACAAGTTGGACGACGAGGTAGAATCTAGCAGCACCCAATCCACTAGCACGGGAGGGACAACAAGTAGCAGCGGCGGAAGCTCAAGCGGATATTAACATGCAGGAGGACAAAGGTGAAATACTATAATAAAATAAATAGAAATTTTAATTATAATGCACGTCTTTATTTCAATAAAGATTCTAATAATAGACAGATAGATACTACTCCAAGGTTTTGGGTAGAGCTTACCCGTTTGAATTCTGTAGAGAGAGTAGGCTTTACTGATGAGGGCGCTAACCGTGACTATGGCAAATACGCAAGTAATTTTCACCACAAGCAAGAGACTATATCTGACGCAGACATAGAATCTTTATCTGAAGAGGTCAAAAAAATTAAACCTTACGGGCACGGAGATAACTATTCTAGTACAGACAAATACAAAGATAACATAAAACATAATCCTGTATTTCAGTCTTTCTATAAAAAGTATTGGAGCAATAATAAAGATAAAATCATACAGTCTGACCCTTATCCTTATATAGAGGTCAATTCAATTAATGAGGTAATCAAGACTAGCCACTTGACGCCAGAAAATCCCCCTTCGGATACGTATGACGAAGACGAGATAGACGAGTCCATATACGAGGATTCGTTCATTGTGCCCCCTCAAGATTACAGATGCGCGGCAGAAGAAATTAATGTAAATTTTGAAGAAGGAGTATTCTCCATTAGCGGATACAACAGGAAGCCCCTCTTTTTGGGCAAAAACAAGAGATACGTATTTAATCTTGTTCTTCCTTGGGAAGATGATTATGGTATAGACGGATTTTTGCACCCTCTAAGATTTAGCACTAGGCATGATGGAATTCATAATGGAATCTCTAGCTTTGATTCGGGCGTAAACATTACTGGTTCCGCCCATTCCCCCGGGAAAGTGGGGGAAACAGTCACTTTGATAACTGACGATAATACTCCTCGCGCATTATATTATTATTCCCCTTTAGATAAAGAAGCCGGAGGATTTATTACTTTTCCCCAAAGTTGCGCAGGAGACATGCAAATTCCATACGCTTCTACTATACAAGAAGCAGATTGGCATATCGATCCTAGGCATTCTTGGGCCACAGAATATTATTTGAGTAAGTCTACGTCAGACACCAGTACTACTATAGCTTATAGTGGTATACCGGATCATGGGACAGGAAATCCGGAAAGAGGATGGGTTGGTTTCCCAAATCAAGATTCTACATATGGAATCAGCGGAGAACTTCGAAATTGGTCCATACCCAAAGAACCCACGCCTCACGGTTCCGCCGCACACACTGTCCCTGTCGGTCCAGCTGGAATTTCTTTAAATGGAACACCGATTTTTAATGCTAGAGGAGAAGCTTTACCAGAAGGAACGACTTCTTTTGATTCCGGGCATACACATGCTTATGCGAATATCGATAGCGATGGTAACGGGTGGACAGAGTGGGCAGTCAGCCCGTTTAGCACAGATGTCAAACATCGACACCAAGTAACAAATTGGATTGTTCAAGAAAGCCAAAGTGAATGCTATCCAAATTGCGAAGAAGAACATGGGGTAGATGGTGTAGGTGCTCACAGCCATCTAGCGCAATACAAAGACAAAACTCAGAACTTGGTCTTTGATGCGTGTGGTGGTCGTCCAAATTCTTCTGGCCTATATCACTGTTACAAAGATCCTACCTGTCAATATACAAAAATATCGGGTGAGCATTCTCCTATCGTGGGATATGCTTTCGATGGATATCCAATTTATGGACCGAGAGAAGAGAGCGGCATTATGTTAACTTCAGCTATGCTAGACGAATACCATGGTCACAATGATTCACGTAGAGGTTGGCATTATCATGTTACGAATGATTTCCCGTATGTTTTTGGAACGGGTTATAAAGGCGTCCCAGACGATAGTAACTTTAATACTGCCCATGATTCTGAATATTAAAAATGATCAAAAATGTAGAAGTTGATGAAAGTAAAACCGTATTCTCTGTGCCGAACCAATTCGGCTCCGAGAGTTGCGAGCTTCATGACTATTCGCGTTATAATCATATTATCGCCGTTGAGCCTCCTGACGCTTCCTTGATTTCTCAAGACCATAAAAAATTCGGTGATGGTAGTCTTTATATTGGAGACTATACCCATTATATTCTGGTTGGGTGGGAAAAAAATTTATTAAGCAACGATCCAAATTCGATAAACGATAGTGGCTGGCCATATCTTCTCAATGATGATTTTACCATAGAGTTTTGGATGAAATTAGATATAGCCCCTGATTACAAATACCAATCAGATACATTTTCCGGTATAGCAAAGCTTGGAATTATGGATGCACCATTTATAAAAATATGGTATGATGTTGCGACTAATGGAGTTCATGCTGCTCTTCCTTCGGGGTCCGGAGCAACTTTTGACGGTGAAAAAAATTTTACGACTGCAATTCAATATCCTTCGATTTTTTGCAAAATGGATACTTTTGCCAACCCTTGCAATCAGACTGGACAAGTATCATACGCGAATTGGGCTCACGTTGCCGTAGTATTTCATAGGATAAACAGCGATACCGGAACGTTAAACATATTTAATAACGGCGTTAAATTCTCAGAAAATTTACATTGTGAGGATATAGATAATGCAAGCTGGATTAGTGAGGGCGTCTATCCGGAAGTCTTCTTGCCCATTACTATAGGGCAAGCTTCTTACGAAGACTCTATGCCGATAGGAGAAGTGGGTGCTTATTTTGACGAAGTTAAGATTAGCGTAGGGTCTACTTATACCGAAAACTTTACGCCGTCGGATAAAGAATTTTCTTTAGATAGTACGCCCATAGAAGGCTATCAAGTAAGCTCTCCTAATACGGTATCTATAACAAATATAAATTCTTCCGCAATCGTTAAGCATGATTCTGAATATCCACCGGGTAAGACTTATAACCCCGGGGGCCATCATGTTGCTTGTCTTGTGCCCCCTTGTCCCGGCAACATCAACGCAACACCAGCCTTGTATGGAAAGGTTTGGGAGTTCGGAGATTATAAGGATTGGCTCGATCTTTGGTATAACAGTCCCGAGTTAGTAGACGATAACGATCACATAAAAAGAGATATTCATGGAATAGAAATATTGTGTCCAGCGTTTGGTTCGCAGCTTTTATCTACGATTGAAGACACTTTGGACGAAGAATCATTTGAACACGTAGATAGACCAATTAAAGGTCAGATCGCGCGGGACCATTCTATTCTAAAAACTCACGGAGCATTAGTTGGGGAAGGTTCGGTTTATGAACCTATTTCTTACATTAGGTTTAGGTGGTGGTGCCCACATGATTTTCAAGAACGCGCTACTGGACCCAAATCAATAAGATTGCTGGAACTATGGAGCAGTGTGTTTCAGGGTGAGAGCGCTCAAGAACATGGTTGGCAAGACGAGCCAAGTCTTTATGTCGATGTAGAAGTTCCTAAATTAGGCGGGAACAGCGTCCCGTCAAGCGAAACTGGGAAGCGCGCGGAAAACGATCCTCGATTTGATTCACCTTCATTAACGGGGATGCGGGTCACTCTTGGCGGGCAAGTGGAGCCGTCGGTTTGGAATTATCAGGGTACGGAAGGATTTTTCTCAGACCAAGGAGCCTCAATTAACATGATGATCAAGCCCGGAGCTTGGAATGATTTTAGCTTGAGGTTCCATAGGAGACCGGTCTCGCAAAGCGGCCGGCTGGAACGGAAGCCTGATTATACTGTGACGCTCCTATTGAACGATCAAACAACAATGTATCCAGATGGTGAGGGCATGCACCCTAACGTATCGCGTTCGAAAGGATTGGGCGGGTCTGACTCTGGAACTGGAACGCTGACATTACAAGCGCCAGTATGGCAAGATATCCAAGGATTAGGAATCTGTCGATCTGCCCCGGGGAAAGTAGATATAATCGATGTCATGTCTTATTTTATAACCCCTGACAAAAAAGACTTCTATAAGAGAAGAAGGTATCCGATACTATATCCTCCGAAAGGGGGCGTGCTATTGCCTGCGCCTCCCGGCGGCGAAAACGCGATTGTAGATTCGTCCGATTCTGCTCATTCGATTGTAGCTCAGCACAATTATACGGAGGAGTTTAAAGGGGATGACAAGACTACCGACCCTTACTGGAACAAGGTGCCCCCGCCTCCTCCCCCCGAACTCGCAGGGGAAGGCGCTAGACACTCGAACGAGAAACATAAGATTGGCCGCTCTTCTATTAAATTTGAGGGTTGCCCATGGTCTCCATGGAGTACGGGGTGCTACGAAGGGAGCTTCCTTTCTGTTAATAGCGGACGCAACGATTGGGATTTTAGGAGTCAAAATTTCGTTATTGAGTTCTGGATAAACACCAATGCCCGAACAGGAACAGAACGCGTCTTCGGCATGGGACATGATGCCACGGCCGAGAATCCAACGTGGGGAAGTCTTGACATTTTTGTCAGCTCTCGGCAGGAGGCCCGGAGCGTGGGCGTCAATTTTACGATTAACACCAGCGCGTGGACCTATGGCGGCATACAGGTAGATGCCAGAGATGCAATTTCGAATTATGCCTTGTACTCAGACAAAAACGTCACTGATGACCAATGGCATCATATAGCTGTACAAAGAAATCTGAACGTCATGACTTTGTATATTGATGGAGAAGTGGCTACTCTCGACGGAGAACCGAGCGTCTTGACCTTTGCGCCTTACGCAAACGCCCCCGGGTTCGATATACCGGACATAAGATATGACTCCTTTGATTTTAGCGGGGGTGACGTGACGATAGGTGTGTGGCGCTATCGTAGAACTGACTGGTTTAATGGTTTCCTTGACGAGATACGCATAAGTGATACCGCTCGTTATACTGAGAATTTTAACCATGAGGAACTAGGCAGGTTTAAAGAAGACGCCTCTACTAAATTGCTAATTCATTCTGACGTAGAAGTAGGAGGAGATAGTGGTCCAAAGTACGGGCTCTTAGAAATGCCTAATAATAAATGCTATGAAAGATGTGGAGAGCAGGGCGATGATTGCACTAGAGATCATAGGGGGGGAGACGATGACCAAGTAAGCACTGAGGGTTTTGACCAATGCTGCTTGCCCCCCGTATATGAAGATAAGACAAAACTGCTACTGCACTTTGGTGGATGCGCAAGCAATTTTTGCAGCGTTCTCGATCTTTATGTTTGCAATTCTGATTTAAGGGAGAGGTCCGTAGATATTCAGTTGATCAATCAAGACGCCGGTGGGGATGGGGAGCCAATAATCAAAGACGCTTATTTAATATCCAAAAACTCTTTTCAGCTTTCTAAAAATAGACTCGTCTTACATGAGGGAGAAGGAATATCTATAGCCCCCGATTATTATGCTGGTTTAAAAAAATATAATTCAGAAGGAGATAAATTTATATATTCTGGGTCATTTGATTCTTCCCAAGAGTTAGATACGAAGCTCGATTTAGTTATTAAAAACGATACAGCTATTCCTATTACAAGAAATTTCTATATATATGACATAACTGACGGCAACGAAAACCTCTTAGATCAAAAACAATTTACTGCGCCGCCGGGCCTCACAATAGAAGAGCACTTTGAAATGCGGGAGTCATTAACCCAAAAAAAAGACATTAGGTGGGAATATGATGATTATAAAGAGATATCCAGCTTAACAATCAAGGGGGATAATACGAAAGAAAATGCGCCTTATTTTCGCGAGGGCGGCTTCGAACATGAGCAGGACCAGCTTGACTATCCTCAGAATAGGACCGCTTCTTTTGGATATGACAATAGTACGCCGATAAGCGCTACTGTTGTATATAAATGCAATTCCGATTTACCTCCGACTGTCCCCACCCCCGATCCCACGCCAACGCCGGATCCTGAAGAATTAGGTTTTTGCTGCCATTTCGACGGGGATTTTTGGAATACTATACCGTGGATATCGAAACGTAAATGCTCAGAAATGGTTGTTGATGGATGGCAAGTTACAGACACGCCTTATTACTGGGCTACGGCTAAAGACCGCTGGAATTACAACGTATCACCATGTGCTGCTGAAGTAATCAAACCTACCCTACAGCCCACTTCACCACCACATACGCCGGAGCCTACGCCACCACATACGCCTGCTCCCCCCGGAGAAGTATATTATTATAGCGTTTGTCCATGTCAACTCCCATATACCAACGAATGGCTTGGGGGTGATTGCACGCCCGGCAAGACATACGTAAGATATGATAACGGCCAAGAACAAGACCGCAAAATCCACATGCTTTACGTAAGCACGGATCAACGTGTTACGATCGGAAAATATACTGATATCGGTGGCCATTGTTACAAAATATTAGCAGAGCATGACGGTGACGACATAGACCCTTTCGATCACGGCTATAATAATCATGAAGGGAAACCGATTAAAGACAGCATCACGACAATCGTGGGAAGCGCTGAGTTCGATAGTTGTAGCGCTTGTGGTAGTCAGTCGACTCCCCAACCCACCCCTATCACGACCTGCTTTCTGGCAGGAACCAAGATATCAATGGCTGGGGGAAGAGAAGATACGGCCATAGAGGTCCTTAAGAAAGGGGACGTTATAAAAGCCTATGATGAAAAAAATTCTAAAATAGTTAATGCTCTTGTCGCCAGAATGCATATGCATGAAGATGTTAGTGAGTATTATGTAATTAACGGTAAACTCAAAATAACTGGTGAGCACCCATTATTTGTTAGAAACAAGGGCTGGCAAAATGTAGAAGATTTAGAAAATGGAGACGAACTATTCCTCATAAAACAAAATTGGAAAAAGATAACAAACATACAACGCGTAGAGAAAATGGTAACAGTCTATGATATTGATGCTTCTATTTATGATACCTTTTTTGCTGATGGGTTTTTAGCACACAACAAGACTCCGGTTCCAACGCGTCGGGGAACATGCTGTTGCGACCAAACATGTCATGACAACGTAACTCAGGAAGAGTGTGCGGCTAAGCTCGCGTTGCCACCACCGCCTTCCGGCCCGCGACCAAATATCAACCAACATTATCTTAACACTCCCGCGGCGGGCAACTGCGCTTTTTACGAAGGTATGTCGTGTAGCCAAATTAACTGCGGGTCAATAACCATACAGCCGACCAAAACGCCCTCACCAACAGAAAAAACAGGTAAATGCTGTCTCGAAAACGGGAATCCAGAATGGAAAGATGTTATGAATCCGCATTACTTTCCTGACTGTAAGGAAACGACCGAATGGAATTGCAATAGCGTGGGCAGCAACAAAATTCGTTTTTGGAAGGAGAACGAAAAATGCGAAATTGACGAATTGGAATGTGAGAGAACAAATAGTGGTCCATATAGGATAAATGCCAGCTTAACATCTAGAGAGGATGGGGTTAAAGGGACCCTTCTCGCGTCGGTGGGTGATTCGACAGCCCTTCTTGAGCCCGTTCAGTATCTTTCCAAGGAAGAGGCGGCCTCGGTTGATCCTGCTAATTATTATTATTGTTCGAACTTTCCTTCAAAGCTGCCCTTTTGCGGACAATGTTCTGATCACGAAGGTTTTGCATCTTCTTTTAAAACGTGTCATGGAACCAAGGGCAGTAATAAGAAAAATATTTGTATATCTAATGAAGATTTTTACACGGAAGGAATAAACGGCTTGTGGGTGCGTCAGGATGATGTGTGTGAGGGTAAACCTCACTGGCGTAGAGAAAGCGACGATGGAACTCTATATATATTTTGGAATCCTGACGTGGGTGCGTTTGGGCCCGCTTGGCAAATGTCCTCAGCCCCTTGTGATACATCATTAGCCAGCACTTGGCTTACAGCCTCAACTACCGGTGGTAATTTTCCTTGGGATGTTGCATGGTCAAATACGGGGAACTCAGGCAATTTAAACTTATGCGCCGCTGAAACTTGCCCATGTTCAGTAGACCCCCCGGGCGGAGAAGGTAGATGCAAAGAGCATGAAGATTGTCCTAATGGGCAGTGTTGTAACGATGAAGGTATTTGCATAACTGCGGGCGATTGTGATAACGTAACTTTACCGAAAGCCTGCGAGAAACATGAAGATTGTCCAGACTGCCACAGTTGTATTGACGAAGTCTGCGCAAAAATTATAGGCTGTGGGGAAACCGCCCCTCCTAAACCGGGGACTTGTGAGTTTGTCACCTACGAACTGACGGGATGTAGCGACGAGAGTCATCTTACTTACTGGGTGATGGATCATAATAGTATTTTGGGTGGTGGCGGTGTGGTAGGAGAAGTAGTAGAATTTTATGATGCAGATGGCCATAAAACGTGCGGAACAATAAAGTCTACCAAAATCGAGTTCTTGCCCTGCATGGAAACCCTTATGCCCGGAAAGACACAATCCACAATCATTTCGTTAGTCACCGGTGGGTGTGCTCAATGTAGTGATGGCGGCACAACGACTGTCGGGGGTAGATGGCTTTGCTTAGGATGCGATACTAATACCGGAAACATAATTAATAAGAGTTTCGACAACAAAGAAGAATGCATCGATTGTGCGGATGCGAGTGGAAATGAAGCGGGAATCGAAGTGGATTGTATATATGAAGCCCCCGGAACATCATTCGATTTTATTTGTAATAAGACAGAAAAGGAAGAACCGGGTGGGCCGACGTTAGGCCAAAAAAAATGTATCGAAGTTGTCGGTATAGGATGCATGACGCATTATTGGGGTCCAAATTGTGGCCCGAATGGACAAGGAGCATGGGTATCGGACCCTCACTCCTGCGTAAAGTGTGGTAATCAAACCAACGGGGAAAATTGCAGGCGCTGTACTTCAAACTGCGCGGACCCTATCGAACCATCGGGCCCTTATCCAGACCCCACTAACAAATGCAAATATAATGCTCCCTCTTTTATTATAGCTAAAGGAGCCGGGCCATGGGGAGAATCATCGAGGGCAGGCTATAACTGTCAATGTGGTGAAACACCTTGTCTGTATGGAAATGGTCAGTGGGCATGGAATCTATTTGGCTTGGGATCTTTAACCTCCGATTTAAAAGAAGATGGCTCTGGGGAATGGACTCTCATTGTCAACGGTTGGGTAACGTGTATGGGGCCGGAATATACAGACACGCAAACAAAAAACGCTGAGCAAAGCAGCTTAACTTTTAATATAGGCGAGGGAATAATAGAGATCCTATTTTCCTGTAGTGACCCACAAGAAAGCAGCCAATATGTCGCCACCGCCAACCGCTACGAAGGTCAGTGTTCGGATTGCCAGACATTCATAAATCGGAATGGTTTTGACTCGAAAGGGCAACGCCGTATGCTCAGTCTAGGTTCTTTGTGCGGGAACGCAATAGAAAAGATTGTCGTCGACCTCAATAGAGACTATAGAGGAGAAGCAAATAGAATAGCTGAATTAGCTCAGCAGCGCATTGCAGAGGGTAAACCGGTTGAGCCCGAACGAACAAATTTACAAAATGAAAATGAGGCGCGCCTTAGAGAAAGAATGATCAACGAGATAGGCGAAGATAACTACAAAGCATATCTGTGTATAACAGAACATAATTTAGGTGGCTAATCATGATAATTTAAAATAGAATTTTATTGATTATCGTGTATACTAATATAGTTGGCCGTATTGGGTGAATTCGGTAGACCTCTTTATAAGGAGTACGGCAACTTTTAAAGAAAATACCGAGCCAAGCCAGAAAGGGTTTAAGTTTTCTGGAAGGTGTAGAGACTAGAGAGTGAGTCCCAACGATAACCTCTCCACGAGCGCCCAACACGATTACATATCGTAAACGTGAAGATATAGTCCGAACTGCGTGGTGACACGTAGAGGTCATATAATTAAAAAAATGGCGATAACAAATTGGACTACAGGATTGAGCCAGTGTACAAATCCATACTAATGGCCTGTGTGGAGGTGTAACTCAAATTTTGTGTCGGCTGACCAAAATAAACCGTAATGGACTACCGAAAGATTGAATTTTTTCGGTAGTTTTTTGTTCTATGTTAAATAGGAATTGTGTAAGCCCAGATAAGGAGAAAACATGGCTAAAAAGACTACAAAAAAAACGGTAAAAGGCAAAAAATTAAATAATTTGGCGCAAACTCACGGCAAAGAAGAGAAGTTCCAACCCACCAGCCTCGAACAAATTTGGGGCGATGATGGGATGTCCAAATACTCTACTTTTGACCCGCTAACTTACGAAGATGCGCTAGATGAATATAGCAAGGTTGATCTTCAGTCCCACGCAACGAGGGTTGGGGTAGTTCCTGTCGATAATGTCACGCTATTAAGGCAAAGATTAATGAAGGAATTTCATAAACACGTCAACGCCTACAGAATGCCTTCTCAACCAACAAATGATCCTACTGTTGTCTCAAAAGAGGTGAGGCAAATCTTAGAAGAGGGCAAATAATTCCCATAGGGTTCTGGTACTTTAGTGTAATATTAACCGTAATCTCTAGATGCGGTTTTTATTATGGCTAGTACGTTCGAATTAAATATCTTACAAGGATCCGACTTCGGTATCGAAGTGGTCGCTTATGATGATGCTGGGGTCATTATTGACTTAACCGGCTATACTGTATCGGCTAAAGCCAAATTTAGATATTCTAGCTTGCCTGATATTTCTATAGATTTTGGCGCTACTATTCCGTCAGCAACCGCCGAAGATGGAGTAATCCTAATTTCTATACCTCGGGCAGAAACCGCTGCATTTCCCGTGTTTCAAGGAATCTACGAAGTGGAAATAATCAAAGGAGACGTAGGTATGAAAATCATATCTGGGTTAGTAAACATATCACCACAAATAACGACTTAATAAGTGTAAAAATTTACAATGGCATCAGGAACAATATTTACTAATAGATCAGGTAATGTATCCTCTTCTGGCGGAAGCGGCACGGGAGCTACGGGACCCACGGGACCCACGGGACCCACGGGACCCGCCGGACCGAAAGGTGATGTCGGTGCCCCCGGCAGTGCTGGAGGCGCGGGGGCTGCAGGCCCCCAAGGAGCTATAGGTCCCGTAGGCCCTATCGGGCCTAGTTCTAGCCACCAATGGAATGATACTAGTTTACGTTTTCAAAAACCAGATGGGACGTGGGGCGATTATACAAATCTAAAAGGCGCAGACGGTCTTGCTGGCAACTTGGGTGCTATTGGTCCAGCGGGTCCGTTTGGCGGAAATAGCGTTTTATATAAATATAATAATTCAACTTCTGCACCAGTCAGTCCTTCTTCCGGCATAGCGGCTTTGTTTACTGATACTGTAAGTGGCCAAGCCGCAGGACATACGCAACCCGCTCTATGGATTCACGATTCTGGAAATCATGGAAGTAATGAAAATTGGATTTCTAGTTTGGATTTAGCAACTACTACTGTTAAGGGTAATTTAAAAATTTTTAAAGAAACAGATGCTACAAAGTTTGCAAATTATTTTATTAGCGGAGATATTTCAGACAGTGGAGTATATTCTACTGTTCCTTTGTCATTTATTAATTCTAGCGATACGGTTGCCCCCTATGACCAAACAGCTAGCATTTTTAACAATAATGATCCTCTAGTTATAACCTTTTCTCAAATTGGCAAGAAGGGGGACGAAGGCGACAAGGGAGATACGGGTGATACGGGAGCCCAAGGCGTAAAAGGCGATGCTCCTGAGCACGAATGGAGTACCGGTGAGTTACTGGGTACAACTCAAATAAGATTTAAAAAAGCTGATGGGAGCTGGGGAGATTATACTGAATTAAAAGGAAAGCAAGGTGTAGTCGGACCCAAGGGAGATGATGGAGCCAAAGGAGTTGATGGCGATAAGGGCGATCCGGGCGCTGCAGGACCTCAGGGTGAAGGTGAAAAATACCTGACCGAGTCTCCGTCTTCTGTCGGCCTTTCTGATGGCGAAAAAACTTTTACAGTAGACGCGAACCTCTCTTATAGCACCGGGCAAAGCGCGGTAGTGTCTCTAAAAGGTGATCCTACAAGAAAAATGTCAGGCCCAGTGGTAAGTTATTCTGGTACTCAACTAAAAATTAATGTAACCGCTTATACTGGATCAGGTACCTACGGATCAGCTACTACGCCTTGGGTAATAAATTTATCTGGCGCTTCCGGCCCCGTGGGCCCAGAAGGCCCAGCGGGCGAACAAGGTACCGTAGGACCAGCGGGCCCAGTAGGTATAGTGGGGGGCGTTACTCATTATATGAATGTCGCTACTAAAAGTAGCAATCATATTTTACACGGCACGGGCCATTCGGCTGGGTTTGTGGTGTGTGTCGATGGTA
>Ga0310345_10000628_pt1 | contig 47993 bp, 40 predicted proteins | sample HC15DNA20500_MG_FD_204667 | JGI IMG/M metagenome (GOLD analysis project Ga0310345, IMG submission 204667) | Marine microbial communities from station ALOHA, North Pacific Subtropical Gyre - HC15-DNA-20-500_MG | ecosystem: Environmental > Aquatic > Marine > Oceanic | place: Pacific Ocean: North...
GCGTTCATGCCCATGGCAAGCATCGAGCCGGGCTCGTGCATGCCGGGATAGTAATAGTACTTGGCGGCCTCATAGAACTTCATGAAACTGTCGTTCCACGGGCCGACCCATTCGGTCGCATCGATATTGCCCGTCTGTAGCGCCTGATAGATTTCACCGCCCGGAAGCGCCTTGGCCGAGCCGCCAAGCGCGCGAAGCACATCTCCGCCCTGACCTGGAATGCGCATTTGCAGCCCGATCAGATCGTCCAGGCTGTTGATCTCCTTGCGAAACCAGCCGCCCATCTGGTGGCCCGTATTCGCGCCCTGAATAGCCTTGATGCCGAATTGTGCCGAGAGCTCGTCCCACAGTTCCTGCCCGCCGCCAAAGTCGATCCAGCCCATGATTTCCTGTGCCGTCATTCCGAAAGGCACGGCGGTAAAGAATGGGTAGGCGGTGGATTTCGCGGTCCAGTAATATTCGGCGCCATGGTACATGTCCGCTGAACCGTTGGCGACGGCGTCGAAACACTCAAATGGAGGAACGAGTTCGCCAGCCGCGTACACCTTAACCTCGATCAGGCCTTCGGACATTGCCAGGATCGATTCAGATACCCGTTCCGCGGCACGACCGAGGCCCGGCAGGCCCTTAGGCCATGTCGTCACCATGTTCAGGCGCCGACGGTTCCGGCTTATGGCGGGCGCAGCAAGATCGGCTGCCTTCTGTGGGTTGCCAAAGGAAGCGGCCGCTCCGCCAATACCAAGCAGCCCAGCGCCAAGCAGGTTGCGTCTTCGGATCAATCGGCCCTCCCGACCCTTCTGACCTTTCTCGCCTCTTTTGGGCGAGCAAAAGCACTACTCGTCGTCTTCAAGCCGACGCCAGACTGGTCCGTCAAGCACTTCCAGCGGCTGAAAGCGGCGCTTATAGTCCATTTTCTGGCTGCCCTTGATCCAGTAGCCAAGATAGACGTGTGGCAGGGCATAGTCTTCAGCGCTCAAAATATGGTCGAGCACCATATATGTGCCCAGACTGCGCTGCGACTGCCGCGGATCAAAGAATGTATAGACCATTGAGAAGCCGTCCCGCAGGACGTCCGTCAGAGATACGGCCACCAGCGGTGAGTCGGGCTCTGACCCTTCGCGGTACTCGAACAGGAGTGTCTGCACCGGCGACTCGTTTATCATGCCGACATATTCGCGATAGCCCATGTCGGACATGCCGCCGCCCTTGTGACGCGCGAGAAGGTAATTCTTGAGCAAGCGGAACTGTTCGCGCGTTGCTTTGGGTTCGACGGGCGTGCGAACGAGATCCCTGTTCCGGTTGACGATGCGTGACTGGTTACGGCTCAGTTTGAAATTGTTGGCATCAACGCGAACACTGCGGCATGCATTGCAGCTTGGACAGGCAGGGCGATAGGCAACAGCCTGGCTGCGACGGAAACCTGCTTCGCTCAGCTGATGATGCAGGGCGTCCGGGGATGCTTGAGCGAGATGGGTGAAGGCCTTGCGCTCGAACTGGTCTTCCAGGTACGGGCAAGGGGTTGGTGCGGTGACGTAAAACCGCAACCCTCGGCGCAAGCCGGGAACAGAAAACAGCGACTCATCAAGCTTCATCGTCATCAATTAACGCACTCAAAGTCCAAATCGCCAAGGGGCCAACAGCGTAAACGCCAACCATATCACCACAATCAATGGTCCACCAAACTTAATAAAGTCCGTGAATCTGTAATGACCAGGCGCCATGACAAGCATGTTCGTCTGATACGCGATTGGCGATGCGAAACTGCAATTGGCGGCATATATGACGGCCAAGATGTAGGGAAGCGGGTCTGCGTTTGACGCGTGCGCTGCTTCCAGGGCCACGGGCGCGAACAGGACGGCCGTCGCTGCGTTGCTCAATACGTTTGTAAGGATCGCAACGCTGAGGAAAATTGCGGAGATGATGGCCAGTTCGCCATAGGGCGCAGCCGTAGACACAACGAGCTGCGCTATCAGGGAAGCAGCGCCCGTCATCTCAAGTGCGGTTCCCATTGCAAGCGCAGCTGCAATGACGAGGAAGATTCTCAGGTCGAGTGCCCGGCTTGCCTGCCGCGTATTTACGCACTGGAACAGGATCATAGCGACGGCGGCCGAAACCGATGCGATGAGAATGGACGTGATATTGAGGGCTGCCAGTGCAACCATGATGAGAGCAATGAGGCGTGCTGCCTGTCCTTTGGCGGTGATAGGTATTTCGCTTTGGGACCATTCCAGAAGTATGATGTCGCGACTGGTGCGTAGCCCCTGGAATGCGGAAGTCGGCCCGCACAGGAGAAGTGTGTCGCCTGCCTCGAGCCTTATCTGTCCAAGCTTTGCGCGGATCATTCTGGACCGGCGTTGAATGCCGAGCACAACAGACGACGTCAGGCGTCGGAAGCCGAGCATCTCAACGGTCCGGCCGGCCATTCGAGAGCCAGGTGCGATTACCGCCTCGACAAGGCTGAGTTGGGGCGCACTTGTGTCAACAGCCTCATCATCGTCCGCGCCCTGCCAGATCTGTTGCAGCATACCCGGGCGGGAGGCGAGCAGTTCAGTCAACGATTTGCGTGTGGCCGCCACAATCACCAGATCACCAGGACGCAATTGAAGGTCATCAAACGGCGGAAGGATGGCCCGCTCACCGCGCTGGATCATTCGCACTGTCATATTCTTGAGATCCGGAAACATTCCAGCTACGGGCGACTTCCCGATCAGGAAATGGTCCTCCGTCACTTCGATCTGCGCGACAAACTGTTTGCCGGTCGGCACGATTTCCTCTGCGAAAGTATCGCGGTTGGGCAGCATGAATTTCGAAAAGAGGAGAATGTAGATCATTCCGACAACCGCAAGCATCAGGCCCATGGGCGTCTGCGTGAAAAAGCCGAGTTCCGTACCTTCGATACGGACATAAGCATCGGCTGCCAGAAGGTTGGTGGACGTGCCGATGAGCGTTGTCATGCCAGCGAGGATCGAGACGAAGCTAAGGGGCATCATGAGCTTTGAGGGCGACGTCTTCATGCGCGCCGCGATGGCACTCATGATCGGGAGAAACATGATGACGACAGGCGTGTTGTTCGTCAGGGCGCTGATCGCGAAAACGGCCAGGAATGTTGTCAGCAATGTCAGGAAAGGCCGCTTGCCATAGGAAGACACAAGCGCCTTTGTCGGTCCGTCTATTGCGCCGGTCTGAAAGATACCCTGGCCAACGACAAGGAGCGCCATGATCGTTATGAGCGCCGGATTGCCGAAGCCCTGAAGCAGATCGTCGGCCCCGATAGGGCTACCATCCTTGCCGTTTGCGCCCGGCAGGGAAAAGATAATCATGAGCGCCGTTACCACGCCAATGGAAACAATCTCCATTGACCAACGGTCTAGCATGTACAGGACAATTGTGATCAGGACCGCAATCAGGCTGACCCACATGGGCCAATTCGATATGAGTTCTGCGGCCATTCGGCCTCCTCGCCTGCGATCTGGATCCCAGCGGATCACCGGATCTATTTAATGTGAACCACTATGCTCAAGCGCCGGTTTTGAGGCAAGTCAGACGGCCCATCCTGCAAGGGCCGCGTATCGGCGAGGCCGGCGACGCTCTGAATGAGCGATCCATCTACACCGCCTTCGAGCAGGCCCCGGCGGGCAGCATTCGCCCGGTCAGCAGACAATTCCCAGTTCGAATAATTGTCCCGGCTTATTGGGTCGCTATCAGTGTGACCTTCGATGGACACCGGCAGGCTCAAGGCTGAAACGGCCTTTGCTGCCAGAGCAATTACTTCCTGACCACGCGGGTTAAGCGACGCATTTCCCTTGTCGAAGAGGGGGGAACGATCAAGGTCAACAAGTTCCAGTCGGATCAGCTTTCCATCTGCGTGCACGATGACGTTCGTCGCATGGTCGCGCAGCAGCTCCGATTCTTCCAGCGTCTCCATGACCGGCGCAATCGGATCGATTGACAGAGCCGAGAGACTGGTGGTTGAGGCCGGGTGAGAGCCGAACTGACCGGCGATCTCTGCGCGCTGATCCTTCGATGCCCCGTGAATTAGCCACATGACGAGAAAGAAAGCGCACAGTGCCGTCAGGAAATCAGCATAGGCAAGTTTCCATGCACCCTGGCGGCGAATGGGCGCGAGGGGCATTCTGCCAGCCCGGCGATATGAAGCGCTGTAATCAGCCATAGTGTTCCGATCATTCTGATCTGGAAACGTGGTTAACAGCTCTGTCTTGAAGTCTCGTCTCGCAAAACTGTTGAATTTGATGCAAATCAATCTGGTTTGAAAATTCCCGCAATTTTCCACCCGCGCGGTCGATAAAGCTGGCTGCCCGATCTAGGTTGGTCAGGTTCGAGAATTCCAATCGGTGAGGCAATTATGAGCAAGTGCGCATTTCTGGGACTGGGCGTCATGGGTTTTCCCATGGCAGGTCATCTTTCGAGAAGCGGACATGATGTCAGTGTATGGAACCGCACTGCAAGGAAAGGCGCGGACTGGAGCAGCAAATTTAAGGGAAGCGTTGCCAAGGACGCGGCATCTGCAGTTTTCGGAAAGGAGTTTGTTCTTCTGTGCCTGGGAGATGATCCTGACGTTGAAGCCGTCTTTGACGAGATCGAGCCCAACCTGGCCGCCGGCATGATCGTCGTTGACCATACCACGGCCAGTGCGGGACTGGCCCGCAGGCTGAATGAACGCTGCCAGCAGCGGGGGGCCAGTTTCATCGACGCTCCGATATCCGGTGGTCAGGCCGGAGCGGAGAACGGCAAGCTCACTATCATGTGTGGCGGTAAAGACGCCGCGATGGCGAAGGCCGAACCCGTGATGAAGGCGTACGGGCACAGGATCACGCACATCGGCGGAAGCGGTGCAGGGCAGTTGGCCAAGTCCGTCAACCAGATCTGCATTGCGGGTATCGTCCAGGGGCTTTCTGAAGGCCTCCACTTTGCAGAGGCGAATGGACTCGACGTCGCCAAGGTTATTGAAGCGATTTCGGGCGGCGCTGCGCAGAGCTGGCAGATGGAAAACCGCTGGAAGACCATGTCGGAACGCGAATTTGAACATGGATTTGCGGTTGACTGGATGCGAAAGGATTTGCGAATTGCACTAGCAGCCGGAAATGCGGCCGGTGCATCGTTGCCGCTCACGGCTCTTGTCGACCAGTTCTACGCTGACGTCCAGGCAGCAGGCGGGCGTCGTTGGGATACATCCAGCCTGATTTCCCGCTTGAAGACGATCGAGAACTGATGTGCGCCAACTCGAAATTCATCTGAAGGCGCGAGATAGCGAAACGGTCATTCGGGCGATCAAGGCGTTTGAGCCCGTCGACTGGGTTCAGTTCAAGGTCCATCAGGAAGACCGGGTCTATCTGAAAGTCGTCATGCACGATGGTCGGTCTCAGGCGCTGTCTGACGCCATCTACAGGGCACTTGATACCTGCAAGGATTGGCGCGTAACCCTCATTCCGATCGAAGCGGTCATTCCGGCCCCGGAACCGCTGGAGGAGGAAGACAAGAAAGCTCAGCTGAAAGTGCTGCGGGAAGAACTGCTCGACGATGTGACGCGGGATGCCGCGCTGACGAGCGACTTTCTCATTCTTTCCGGGCTTTCAACCATCGTGGCGGCTATCGGCATGAATTCCAACGGCGTGGCAGCAGTCATCGGCGCCATGGTAATTGCGCCGCTTCTCGGTCCGATCCTAGGGTTTGCGCTGGGCAGTGGGCTTGGCAACATGGTCTTGCTCAAGGAGTCCGGCAAGACACTGGTTGCAGGTTTGACGATTGCCTTGATCGTTGCTTTCGCGCTCTCCTTCATCCTGCCGATTAACTTTGAAAGCCAGCAGCTGATGTCGCGCACCCAGGTTCGCCTCGATAGCGTGGCGCTGGCATTGGCGGCGGGCGGCGCAGCTGCCCTGTCGATGGCGCAAGGCAAATCGGCCGTACTTGTCGGCGTTATGGTGGCGGCGGCATTACTGCCGCCAGGAGCGGCCCTCGGCCTCTTTTTGGGAGCGGGTGAGTTCGGGCTCGCATCGCGCTCCGCAATGTTGCTGTTTCTCAATATTGTGTGTCTGCTGGTCTCGGCGCTGGCGGTGTTCAGGCTGAAACAGATCAAGCCACGTGGCTGGATCGATCAGCAGAATGCTGATCGCGCTTTCTGGATAAATGTCGGCCTGTCAATCAGCCTGCTTGTCCTTCTTATGGTATTGATTGTCGTACTGGACCTCGGCGAGGCCGTGGACCTTGGATGACAATGGGCGTTCAGCGCTGGTCCGGTGCGGGAGAGGGGCATGGCGAAATCAGACAACAAAACAAAACAGACCGAGCAGTCGCCTGAAGCCTTTATTGCGTCGATTGATCATAAGACAAGGCGCGCCGATGCGGAGAGACTTCTGGAGATATTCAGCGAAGTCACAAATCTCGAACCAAGGATGTGGGGTCCGAGCATAATCGGGTTCGGCCGCTATCACTACAAATACGAGAGTGGCCGGGAAGGCGATTTCTTGATGACTGGATTCTCGCCACGAAAGGCCAATCTCGTCATCTATATCCTGCCGGGTTATCTCGATCTCTCGGACAAGCTGGAACGCTTGGGTAAACACAAGCTCGGCAAGTCCTGCCTGTACATAAACAAGCTCGCGGATGTTGATGAAGGTGTCCTTCGCGAAGTCATAGACTTTGGGGTGCAATATATGCGCGCCAAATACGAAACGTGGGACGACTGAATCAGAGGTTGGATATCAGGTTCAGGAGAGCGTCGTCGATCAGACGTCGAGCTTCCCTGTGGGTCAGGCCGCTATCATTGACAAAGATAGCAAAGGCATAATTTTCGCCACTGACGCCCGTAAAGTAGCCCGCCAGCGCATCCGTGCCGAACACGCTTCCAGTCTTGGCGCGGATCACGCCTGGCATGAAAGAGGAGACAAAGCGCCGGGACAGTGTTCCGTCTTCACCGCTGCTGGCGATGAGCGGATACCACTCCTCGTACCAGGATTGCTCGCTCGCCCAGGCCAAGACGCTCGCCATCGCACCCGGAGAGATGCGGTTATAAACTGAAAGCCCCGACCCGTCGGCGATGTTGTATTCAAACTCGTTTGCACCTGCTTCTGCGAGAATATGTTCTACTAGCCAGATGCCGGATTCCGGCGTGCGGTCCGACAAGGTTAGCGAAATGTGGTGAAGCAGGGTTTCGCTGTCCACGTTACTGCTATCGTGCAGGATGGCTTGAATGGTCGAAATTGGATCGGGCGTCGGCAAGGCGTAGCGGGCGATTTCGACCCGGCTGTTGTGGCCGGATCCTGCCGGTAATGGAGCGCGTACGACATTGCCTGCTACGGAGACGTCGCGCTGCACCAACATTGAGCGCAGCACCTGCCCGACATAATAGGATGGGTCGCTGAGACCGAAGCGCAGGGGCAGGCTGGTGCCGGGAGGCAGATTTCCGCTGAACACAGCGCGATTGGTGCCAACCTGGAGGTCCAGCTCTAATTCCTGGCTGCCCGGATGCATGGTCACCGCGGACGTTTCGACATCGAAGGCCGGGAAGGAGGACCAGGCGAAGACTGGAGCAGACGCCGTTGCGTTTCTCGGGGCCGATATCTGGGCTGCCGCTTCTCCCCGGTCTGCGCTGAGCGCTGAGATTGCGGCCCCATAAGCGAATTTTAGATCATCATGGCTCCAGCCATCGGGGCGGTAGGGAGAGCGAAATAGCGTGTCATCCACGATAACCGAATCCACCTGTCTGATACCGGAGCTAGCCAGCGCGTCAGCGAGCGAGGATAGACAGTTGTTCTGGCAATCCTGTGCGACAGACAGCGTCACATCACCGGTACCAATGAGGCGCACATCCGGAAGGCTTTCTGCATCTTCGCGTACCTCAACCGAGAGGACCGTCCCTTTCGGCCATCCCGAATTATCGAAGTCGCCGAGATAGTGAAAGGCGGCAATAGTGGTGAGCAGTTTCTGGCTGGAGGCTGGCAGGAAGCGTTGTCTGGCATTGCGCTCGACGACTGGAGTGCCGTCCAGACGCATCACCGAAAGACCGATATTTCCGCCCTTGAGGTCCAGCGAGTCTAGATATGAACCCGTTGACTGGGCGTTCGCCGTCATCATTCCGGTAGAGCCGACAATCGCGGCTGCAATGAGCCGAATGATCAAACGTCGAGAAAAATGCCAGGTCCGCATCAGTCGTTCAGGAGTTCGCCTGCGTATTCGGCAAAGTAGGTGATAATTCCAGCGGCGCCGGCCCTCTTGAAGGAAAGCAGGGTTTCCATCATGACCCGGTCTCCATCGATCCAGCCGCGCGCGCTAGCCGCCTTTATCTGAGCATATTCACCTGAGACCTGAAAGGCGATCGTCGGGATGGCGAAGGTTTCGGAAACCCTGCGGACAATGTCGAGATAGGGCAGGCCGGGCTTGACCATCACCATGTCGGCGCCCTCAGCAATGTCCATGGCCACTTCACGCAAGGCTTCATCGCTATTCGCTGGGTTTTGCTGATAGGTTTTCTTGTCGCCCTTCAGGGCAGTCGCCGAGCCAATGGCATCGCGATAAGGACCATAGAAGCCGCTGGCATATTTCGCTGCGTAGGAGAGGATCATCGTATTGGTGTGCCCCGCCGCCTCCAGGGCTTTGCGGATGGCTCCAATCCGGCCATCCATCATGTCCGATGGCGCGACCACATCTGCGCCGGCTTCCGCCTGGACAATCGCTTGCTGCACCAGCATTTCGCTGGTCTCGTCATTCAAGACGTAGCCTTCGGAATCGATCAGCCCGTCATGTCCATGCGATGTGTAGGGATCCAGAGCGACATCGCAGATAATGCCAACATCTGGCGCTGCGTCTTTCATTGCCTTGATGACATCAGGAATAAGCCCGTTCGGATTCAGGGCTTCTCGGCCTGTTTCGTCTTTTCGCGACGGATTGATGTGCGGGAAAATTGCGATCGCTGGAATATTCAGGCTGCTGGCCTTTCTGGCAGCCTTGACGGCCTCAGAAACATTCAGACGATAGAGGTCGGGCATCGAACCGACGGGTATGCGCGCCTCATCGCCATCGTGCACGACCATCGACCATATCAGGTCCGATGGAGTGAGCACGTTTTCAGAGGTGAGAGACCTGATCCAGCCATTCTGGCGAAGGCGCCTGAGCCGTGTGGTCGGGAACTGCTGTGGAAATGGAGAAGTCATACGGGCTTCTTAACGCGAATGAACCGCTTGCGAATACGCTTTCTCATAAAGATGCGCTTTGAAACGTCCATGAACGGGGCTTGCGCTTTTTCAATATCGACCATGAACGGTTCGTAATCTGTGCGTTTCACCGGTTTGTAGCCCAGGCTCGCATAGAAGGGGCCGTTCCATTCAACATCGCGAAAGGTCGAAAGCACGATTCTGGTCTGGCCCAGCTCCCTGGCCTTTGTCACCAGTTGGCGCATCAATGACCGTCCGATGCCGGATCGACCATATTCCGGGTGGACGCTGATCTGATCAAGATAGAGGGCCGTCGGTTTCAAGGTTACGAGGGTGAATCCGACGGCTCGTCCATCGGGGACTCTTGCGACGTCGAGACGATGGGATCGTATCGCCTCCTGCATGATATGCTTGGGTACGTGATCTTTAAGGGCCTCGCCGCTAAGAAGGCCGGTGGGGGCGAACAGCTGTCCGGCGGCCAGATCAACTTCAATCAGGCGGGGGATATCAGAGGGGCCGGCAGGTCCAATCGTAATATCCGGAATTGGCTCGCTCCTGAGATTATAGCGTGATGGTTTCAGATGAGATCAGGCGAACGCCGAGCAAGGGCCCCCGTTGCCACTGCTTGGCCGCCTTGCATTTCTTTATTTTCTGATGATCCGGGCTCACGATTTCGATAATGAACTTCTCGGGGACAACGAAGGTATTTGACAATAAAAGCTTCGCCCCGCGTTGAGAAATGTCCTTCACCACAAACGTAACCTTGAAGCCCGATTCCAGGATCAGCGTTCCGGTTGTGTTGATCTGAAACCGTACGTGCTCGCGATATTCTTCCATGGGCGCCGGGTATCCTGATTTGGTTGCGCTGGCTTTAACTTATCATAATGCCATCACGGTACCAGCAGTACGACGCAAGCAACCGGCTGCAGTTCAATCTGCAATAAGTAATCCAGTGAGCAACACCGCATCAGCGCATGCGCAATTCTATGTTGGGTGTAGAATAATTGACGTGAAGCCGATCCTCAAAACAGCGAAAATGAATAGAATCGGGGCGAAACATTAACGAATCGGGCGTCCGGAACGGCCATGTTTAACGAAATATCAGGAAGATCGGCGTAACTCTATTCAAACTACAACAAAAGTTGAGTGATGATGGTGGTAAATATGAACAACGCTGCGCAAGCAGTGACCGGTGAAGACACGGTTGCTGAATCTTTCCTGAAATCCCTTTCGCTGCTCGAGCAGGCTCATCGCCGTCTGCACGATGTCGTCAAGGATGATCTAGAGCGGGGCGGCGAGCGCCACCTCACAGGTGTCCAGGCCCTGCTGCTCTATGAAATTGGCGAGGGCGAAACGCCGGCTTCCACGCTTCGTGCCCGAGGCGCTTTTGCTGGAACGAGCCTGTCCTATAACATCAAGAAGCTGCAAGAGGGCGGATATTTGCTCCAGTCGCGCTCCGAAGCAGACAAACGAACGGTTCACCTTCGACTGACAGATCGCGGTCACAAGGTACGCGAGCGAGTGGAAGGCCTCTTTGCCAAGCAGGCGACCGCACTGGAGCCGACGGCCAGCGTCCGCCCGAACGATCTGACGCAGCTCAACAAGACTGTCTCGCGACTTGAGCGCTTCTGGTCTGACCAGATCCGCTTCCGCCTTTAATCTGGGCGCACACTTTTCAGCGTATGACGGAGGGCCTATAACGCCTTCCGTCTATGCTGAGGTGGGGCTGTCTCGTTGCGATCGCGTGCTGGGCTCCGGCTGCGAATGCCGGTCCCTGGACCCGCCATGACGACGAATTCTATACCCGTCTTGCGATATCACGATCATCCGTTCAGTCGCTGAATGCGGTGCGCTACGATACTTACTCCGAATATGGTGTAACCGATCAGTGGACCGCCACTTTCAAGTATGAACGGCTGGATTTCGACCGCTACCCGGAATTCAGCTCAGATGGCTGGCGCGCGACAGCAAGGCGCGGTTTTCGGTTCTCTCCCAGCATCGTCGTGTCCTTGGAGGGCGGCGTGCTGAGGGGCGCTGCGATTGGTGGTGCAGCCGCTTGCGAAGCGTTAGGCGCTGAGGCCAGGGCCGGGCTTGGGCAATCGCTGACCTACAAGCTCAAAAAGAAGTCCGTGCCGGCGTTCTGGTTTGCAGAGGCTGCCTATCGTATTCACGAAGACGGCTGTAACCGCAAACGCTTCGAGGTCGGCTACGGCCAGGAGGTTTTTTCGAACGTCTGGGCGATCTCGCAAGCCTGGTTCGACGATGGCACCCATAATGCCGGTTCCAGCAAGTACCAGTTCGAGTATCTCTGGAAGGCAGAGACGTTTGAGCTTTCTATCGGATCGCTCACCGAATTTGGCGGCGAATTTGAAGAAAGCGCCGTATTCCTGGCAATTTCACGGATCTTCTGACGGAGGCGCCGCAGGCGGCGTGTATCCACTTTCCAGCATCAGATAGGCGATGACAGCAGTGCGGTCGGTTGGCTTCCGTACGCCGAGAAAGCTCATATTGTTTCCCGGCAGGTAGGATTTCGGATTGGCAAGCCATTCATCAACATGCTTCGGCGTCCAAACGAAATCCGCTTCTTTCAGCGCGCTCGAATAATTAAAACGCTCCAGTGAACCGGCTTTGCGCCCAAAGATGCCGTGAAGGTTAGGGCCGACCAGATTCTGACCGCCTTCGGTCACTGTGTGGCAGGCTGCGCAAAGTTTGAAGGTCCGCCGCCCCAGAGAATAGCTTGCCTCAGAATAGGGCGCGGGCAGTGCTGAGAAATCGCCTGAGCCCTCGGGGCTCCTGGCAGAGGAAGTATCGCCTCCACTCCCCGTCGAGGTGATCTCAGGCTGTTGAGGCGCATCGGGGGACTGATTTTCGACACCACCACAAGCAGCCAGCACTGCAAGAGCTGAAAAAATAGAAAATATTGTTTTAAATTCAGGCATTATGGCGCGCCTTTGATGGGAATTCCGCGAAATTCGTTTGAGCGTGGTGAGCTTGCTTCATCGATTGCACAAACAGGTCGACGTGTCGTGGGGCCAGATGTCGCTCTGCCTGAGCCTTTCCCTTGCTGCAGATGCAGCCCTTTAAGGTGGATATTAACCGCCTGCAGCTACGATTTCCCCAATAAGAATAATTATTGGGTGTTAAAATGTTTTCATTGCGATCTGGCCTGCTGGCTGGAGCGCTGGCCTTTGCGGGCAGTGCTCTTGCGGATTCTCGCAGTGCCGATGTGTGGTTGTCCAGGACAGTGGAGCAGGTAACTGACGGACGGAGCGTGACCACGCTGGATCAGACGTTCGAATTAAGCAGCTTGTCATCCCATCCGCAAATCGTTGTCCACTCGTCGGGTAGCGTCGGTCGCCAGAGCTTTCCTGCCCAGCTTGCCGAAGACGGCCCGTCATCGCCGGAATGCCGTGCGCTGACGAGTGCTCCTGCCTTCTGATTATTGAGGCTGCGCCGGCGTTCGGCGCATGAGAATGGCTCTCCGGTTCGACATATCTGTCCTTGTGACATTGATTGTACTGGCTGCGACTCCGGTCACAGCAGCGCAGGACGGTGCCCGCAATGATTCGCTGACGGTCACGCAGCCAGAGGCATATGTCGTTTCCGGCGACGGCCAGACAGTACAAGCGGGGGCATTGATCACCGACGGAACGCCAATCGAGTACCGGGACATCACCGTGGACGGTGTCGTGACATCCGTGCGGACGCGCCGAGTGACGCCTCACAGCGAAGCTTACCTGCTGCAGGCGGAACCGATTGCCGAAATCCTGCACGGCCGGTTCGGGCGTAAGGGCACAATCCTGAGTTACTTCCGCATGCAGGATGGAGCGGTAATGACGCTCGACTTTGCCGACGGCAAGGTTCGCTCGAACGGCGTTGTTCTTGGCAAATTGCCAAACTTTGAGCCGGCAGAGCAAGCCAGTCTTTGGCTCGACCCGAATGCTGTCGCCGTCCTTACTGGCACCGTTCTCAGCCACGCCGCCGATGGCGAATTGGTTTTCGTTCTTGACCAGCGGCTTCGGTCGAGATTCGATTTCGATCTGTGGGTCAACGGGCGACCAATCGATGCGCGTGGCAGTGAGGCGCGAACGATTGGGCCTGTTCTGCTGGTGCCATTGCGCCCGGTGGCTGCGGCTCTTGGGCATGAGGTGAGGTCTGAGTCAGGCTTCGTCACAATTGTTCGCGCTCAGGATTCTGCGGTAATCCGGCTAGACCTTGCATCGGGGCTTATCTCGATCAACGGGACGCCGCGCGGTGTGGCGGCGAACATGTCGTTCGCCGATCGCGATCAACTGCTTCTGCCATTCTCCGCAATTGAAACGCTTACGGGTACGCATATCACCGTGCAGTCCGGCTCCAACCGTATCAATGTGCAACTCGGTGACAGGCTGGACGGTGCGGCGCTACCAGGCGAAATGGTGGCTTCAGAAATCGGCAATACGCCGTTTACGCCCGAAGCCCTCAGCTACCAGCTGAGCGATCGCGGTCCGGTTCGCGCCGAATTCAGTAGCCGCGTCGCCCGTTTCAACTCGCGCCTGACCTATGAGAGTGCTGGCGGCCTTCAGCGTTCGAAAGAGCTGCAACCACGCTGGTTGTCTCTCGACGTGCAGAGCCTGGATGGCTGGGTTGGTAGCGTAGGTGATTATAGCGACCGGTTCCGCGAATTGTCCGGGGTAGATGTCTCTCGTATTCGCGGTCTGTCTTATCGAGAACAGACGGATGACGGGTCGATCGTTGCGGTGGCTGCCGGCGTCACGCTGACTGGGTCTGAACGGCTTAGCGAGACTGCGTCAAAGCCGGAATTCGCCGACTTTGCTGCAGGCGTGCGGCTGATGCAGCTGGATGGTGCGCAGGAACTCGGCGTATCGATGAAGACCTCCGATGATGGCAACACGTCGGCATTCGTATTGTCCGGCCAGAAAGTGTTCGACACAGGCGACCAGGAAGGCCCGCTTCAATCTGTGTATCTCTCAGCTGATGCGGGCCATTTCGACACTTCCATTGGTTCAGGTCTGGACGTGCGTGCCCGCGTTGAGACCCGATACAAGCTGACTGACCAGATCAATGCCGCCATTACTGCTTACCGGGATGGCGAAAAGTTCGCTGCTGCTGCAAGCGAGTCCGCTTTTGAGGGTGTGTTTGACAACCGGATTGGCGCGCGCACCGGCGGTTATGCCTCGACGGACTGGCGGAGCGCTGACTCATGGGGCGTCCTGCAATACGTCGCGGTCGGCGCGCGGGTAAGTTACAACCATGTGTCGGGCAGCAATGAAATCACGACGCGGTCGCTGGCTGCCTCGGTGAGTACGCGCATCGGGCGGGAAGGACCGGATCTGTCTATCGACGTCGATCAGACGCGGGCGGAGACCGCTGGAGCGGGTTCAGATGCCGTTTCGGTCCGCGCGCGCGCTTTCCAGCGATTTGACTGGGGCAATGGTCAGGCAAGTTTCACGTCACAAGAGGGTGAGGCGGGCACGACCCAGCAGGCTGTCGTTACCGTGCAGACCAACCCTCTGCGCAAGAGCTTCGGTGATGGAGCATTCGCATCGGTAGCGCCGTCTACAACTCTTGCCTGGATCGATGGTCGTGCGTCCCTGCGGGCCGGCGCTTCGGCGGCGTTCTCGACGGGTGCGAAACTCGGAGACAGAGTCACTGTAGATGGCCAGTTCGCCGCGCTAACAAGCGTGAAGCCGGACGATAATGCAACCCGCTATTTTGCCAATTTGCAGGCGCGCTACCTCATCAACGCCAAGACGGAGTTTGTCGCGACGTATTTCGACGACCTGCAAGGACAGAACGACCTGTCCGTAGCCATTCGTGGAACCATCACATTCAACGAGCCGCGAAAGCACACGATCCCGCTTGAAGATCGCGGTGTGCTGACGGGCAGGGTGTTTGTCGACCTCAATCGAGACGGCGTTCGGCAGGAGAACGAGCCGGGGCTGCCAGGTGCTCGGGTCAGTGTGAAAGGCACGCGTCTGTCCTTCGCTGCAGACAGGGACGGGAATTTCACGATCCAGAACATGAAAGAGGGCCTGTTCGGCCTTTCGATCAGTCGGCAGAGCCTTCCGCTCGGCTGCATGGTCGCGGAAGGTCAGATGTCGAAGGCGACGATCTCTAGTGGACGCAGGACGAATGTCGAGATCCCGGTCATCATGTCTGGGCAGCTGCGCGGCGCCGTCTTTATCGACATGGATGGTGACGGCAAGGCCTCTCCGGGCGATCAGCGCCTGGAAGGGCAGACGATCCAGCTGATCGAGACGCAAACATCCAACACCACCGAAGCAGCGTCCGCATCTTTCGGGCAATATGCATTCGAGAACCTCGCTGCAGGTGAATACAAGTTGCGTGTGATGATCGGCTGGCAGGAATTTGTCGTCACGGCTGTTTTGACGGACGATAATTTGCTGCAGGTCGTGCCCATAGCCATTCCGCCCGACCTGGTTGGTGCAGACACCACGCCAGCGAGCGAGCCTACCGTCGAAGCCGCGGAAGCAGCATGAAAAAAGCCCGGCAGCGAAAACTGCCGGGCCCAGGATTTTCAATTCGGCGAAAAACTATTCTTCGTCTTCCTTGAGGAGGTCTTCCCTGGAGACCTTCTTGTCGGAGACCTTCACGTTCTCGAGCAGGTAGTCGACAACCTTGTCCTCGTAGATCGGGGCGCGCAGCTGCGCCATTGCGTTCGGGTTCTGCTGGAAGAACTCAATGACCTGACGCTCCTGCCCTGGATAGCGTTGCGCTTCGCGGATCAGGGCCTGCTGGACTTCCTGCTCGGAGATCTTGATGTCCTGAAGACGGCCAATTTCCGCCAGGACCAGACCAAGGCGAACGCGGCGCTCAGCAATTGCGCGGTATTCTTCCTTCAGCTTTTCTTCCGGCTTGTCCTTGTCTTCATCGCTTGCGCGACCGGCATCCATTTCTGACTGCAGCTGTTGCCAGATCTGGTCGAACTCCATGTCGACCATTTTCGGCGGAAGCTCGAAGTCGTGGGCCTTGTCGAGCTCGTCGAGCAAGGCGCGCTTGGCTTTGGCGCGTGATGCGTTGTCGAGCTCGGCCTGAAGCTGGTCGCTGACAAGCTTTTTCAGCTCTTCCAGGGAATCGATCCCGAGGCCCTTTGCGAATTCCTCGTCGATTTCCGGCGTCTTTGGTGCGCGAACCTCATGAACGGTCACTTCGAACACAGCCGCTTTGCCGGCGAGGTGTTCGGCCTGGTACTGCTCGGGGAAAGTGACCTCGACATCCTTCTTGTCGCCGGCCTTCGTTCCAACCAGCTGCTCTTCAAAGCCGGGGATAAAGCTGCCCGATCCCAGAACGAGCGAGTGACCTTCTGCAGCGCCGCCTTCAAAGGCTTCTCCGTCAACCTTTCCGACGAAATCAATCAGCACGGCGTCGCCATCGCGAGCTTTTGCGGTCTTGCCGCGGGCTTCAAATTTCTGATTGTTTTCAGCGACGCGGCCAAGCGCTTCGTCCAGCGCGGCGTCATCCACTTCCGATACCGGACGCGTGATCTTGATCTTGGAAGTATCGGCCGGTTCGAAGTCCGGCATGACATCTACGTGCATGTGATAGGCGAGGTCTTCCTTGCCATCGAGCACGGCTTCCATGTCGCTTTCCATGTGCATGTCTGGCTGTGAAGCCGGACGGATATCCGCGTCGGCGATGGCCTTTTCGCTGGATTCCTTCATGGCAGCTTCGACAACTTCACCCATGATGGATTTGCCGAACATCTTCTTGACGTGAGCGGCAGGAACCTTGCCTGGGCGGAAGCCTTTCAGGCGCATCTGCGGGCGGATTTCTTCAATCTTTGCGTCGAAGCGGGTTTTCAGCTCGCTTGCAGGCACCTTGACCTTGTACATGCGGCTCAGGCCATCGGTGGTTTCGGTGCATTCCATGTCTGTCATTCCTTGTGCCGGGTCGGCCTTTGCGACCGGACGTTCTGGCATCGATTATCCTAGAAGCGGCGGTGTATGTCACAGCGTGGCGCGACTGTCTACGCGTGGGACATGACCAATCTCACATGGTGCGGATGGAGGGACTTGAACCCCCACGCCTCGCGGCGCCAGAACCTAAATCTGGTGCGTCTACCAATTTCGCCACATCCGCTATGTGTGGAGGGCTCTCGTACTCAGCTCCGCCGAACGGTTCAAGACCGCGATGCATAAAAGCTTGCGAGGATGCCAGGCAACATTTCGGGCAGGTCTTCCGCGATCATGCCGGGGCCAAACCGGAGACTGGCATCGCCATGTACCCAGACGGCCGCGCAGGCCGCGTGATAGGCCGACATGCCCTGCGCCATCAGCCCGCCCGTGATGCCAGCCAGGACGTCACCGCTGCCGGCGGTCGCCAGAAAGGGTGATGCATGGCGGTTGATCACGACCCGGCCATCTGGATTAGCGATTACAGTTTCGGCGCCCTTGAGAATCATGACGGCACCCGACACGGAGGATGCGCTCTTCGCAGCTTCAATGCGACCAAGCTGATCCAGCAGGCCAGGAAAGACTCTTTCGAATTCGCCTTCATGTGGTGTCAGCACGGTCGTCGGACGGAGGTGCTTGAACAGATCTTTCGGCGCATCCTTGAACACCGTCAGCGCATCGGCGTCCAGCACGGCGCTTTCTGCAGTCGCCAGAACAGATATGACGTTGCGGGCCGTGGCTTCGGTGACGCCAGCTGCTGGGCCAATGACGGTGCAATTCGTCTCGCTCGCCAGAGATGACAGGCTGTCGCTATCGTGAAAGGCCTTTACCATTACAGCTGTCGAGTGAACGGCGTTGACCAGAACCGAGGCCGGCGGCGAGAGCAGGCTGACCAGACCGGCCCCAATGCGAAGACCCGCGCGCGCGGCCAGGCGTGCGGCCCCGGTCGCAGAGGGAGGGCCCGTTACGCAGCCCAGGTGACCACGCCGGTATTTGTGCCCCTCAGCATCCGGCCAGGGCCAATGCTCAAGCCACAGCTCAGGTGAATTTTTCTCAGGATTGATCTTTGGCAATCAGACATCTCCGGCCGGTTCAGCTTGGCCATGTTTCCATAGCAAATTCAGATTGAAAAGACGGCCCGTGAGGTGCGAGGCAACCGTCCAGTAACCGTCCAAATCCCGTCTATTGCTACAGGATCCGAGTTGCTGCCTCGCTTCCGAGCTTGTCGACGCTGAGCGCCGACCCGGATCTGGTCAACGTCGTGATCGAGCAATTGGCAGGACGAAAGACAGTTACGCCCGGGACATTATTGAGGTGGCCGACAATGGCGTTGATGGCAACGAAGTGGGTGAACACGGCTGTATTGTCTGGAAGTCCTTCGACCGCCGCGATGAGGCCATCGCGCCAGTCCTTGAGGAGGGCAGGGGCCGCCGACCAGTCACCGGACATGAAACCGGACAGCCACGCGCGGCGATCATCCAGGCCGGCGGGTGTCGGAATCTCGGTCACTGCATTCACTGTGTCAAACGACATTCCCGACCTGGACGTGAATGCGTCTGCTGTTTGCTGGCAACGCTTCATGGGACTTGAAATAGCACGAGTGACGGGGGCAGACCTAAGGATGTCAGCCGCGTGGAATGCCTGTTTCCGCCCAAGCCCGGACAGACCGGGATCGTCGGCATCGCCCCAGCCGGCCGCTGCCTCACCATGCCGGATGAGCCAGATCATGCGGCCGCCGCAAGCGGCTGGATACCTGCGTCTTCAAGCATTGACTTGGCGCGTTTGTAGAGAGCGGGCTCGTTGATGTTGAGTTCGGCCCGCACATCTTCGAGCTGGCGCGGAAGAAGCGCCAAAATGTCCTGTTCGATAATGCGTTTCGCGACCTTCCCATGCTCGCGGCCCTCGCGCAACACAGCCCGAATGTTTGCTGATTTTGGCGCGACTTTCGAGATTTCCCGGCCGCCCATGAAATTGATGAAGCGAATTCCCAGTCCGCCATGCTGGCTGTGGGTGAAACCGAGAAGCGTTGCTTCGCCCAGCGCGTCGCGACCATAGCCGGTCAGGATATGGAACATGTCGTGCGTGTCCCGAAGGCGGTTGGCATACCAAAGCAGATCATCGTCGTAATCGCGCCAGTCCGACTCGCGCGTTTCGCTCTCGGTGACGAGCCCTGCGGCTGTCAGGCCCTCCCGTTCCATGAACTCGGCATAGGTTCGTCCGACGCTGCCCTCCGGCATGTTGTGGAGGGGGCCGTGCTGGTCAAGAATCGGCGGCAGGTATGTGCGCTTCTGCAGCTCCTCAACGCCACGGTCGGAGGCCAAAAATCGCTCAAAATCCTTCTGAAGGTTGTTGCCATTCAGCGACTCAATGATCAGGAATACCTGTTCGGTATCTTCCTTGTTCGCTATCAGCTTCTGCATGTGGCTCCACGCCTTCAACGGACGAAATTTTGGCTGACGGCGATTGGGGTCAATGTTCGCGACGACAGTTGCGCTCATGGTGGTTTCCGATTTGAAATAAGGATTAGGGAGCCTTTTACCATGGGCCAGTTAACAGAACAATGACGCAGGCGTCATTTTTGAGTGTGGCCAAGATGCCCAAAACTCAGTCAATGGCGCTGAAAAACTGTGCAGAAGCACATAGCGATCTCGCATTTCGATAATGGAATTACCGGGCCAAGCGTAGGCCTGCTAATTCACAGCAAAATCAAACGTAGGAAGAAGGGTCTAGAGCCAATGAAAAAGATCGAAGCGATCATCAAGCCGTTCAAACTGGATGATGTAAAAGAAGCGCTTCACGCCGTTGGTATGCAGGGCATGACCGTGACGGAAGCAAAAGGCTTTGGGCGTCAGCGTGGCCATACCGAGCTCTACCGCGGCGCAGAATATGTCGTCGACTTCCTGCCGAAGCTGAAAGTTGAGCTGGTCGTTGCCGATGGCAGCATTCCTGGCGCGATTGAAGCGATTTCCAAAGCAGCGCACACCGGAAAGATTGGCGACGGAAAAATCTTTGTGTCAGAAGTGACCGAGGCTGTCCGGATCAGGACGGGTGAGACTGGCGAGGGCGCGCTCTAGCCAGTTATCCGCGTTGGTCGCGGGCCAAGAGACAAGAATTCAAACAGGAGGGCTAAATGGCCGAAAATCTACTAAAACTCATGAAGGAAAAGGATGTCGAGTTTGTCGACCTGCGCTTTACAGATCCGCGCGGCAAGCTGCAGCATGTGACGTTCGACAAGGGCATGATCGACGACGACTTCTTCACTGAAGGCCAGATGTTCGACGGCTCGTCCGTTGCTGGCTGGAAAGCGATCAACGAGTCCGACATGCTGCTCATGCCTGATACGAGCGCAGCGCTCATCGATCCATTCTTCCAGCAGACCACGCTGGCCGTCATCTGCGATATTCTCGACCCGATCACTGGCGAAGCCTATGGCCGCGACCCGCGCACAACTGCGAAAAAGGCGGAAGCTTATCTGAAGCAGACCGGTATCGGCACGACCGCTTATTTCGGTCCGGAAGCCGAATTCTTCGTCTTTGATGATGTTCGCTGGTCCACCGACTCACACAAGACGGGTTATTCCTTTGATTCGACGGAGCTTCCTTCGAACACGGACAAGGAATATGAAATGGGCAATATGGGTCACCGCCCACATGCCAAGGGCGGTTACTTCCCGGTTCCGCCGATTGATTCCGAGCAGGACATGCGTTCTGAAATGCTCGCCATCATGGGCGAGATCGGTCTCAACCCTGAAAAGCACCACCACGAAGTGGCGCCGGCCCAACACGAACTTGGCATGAAGTTCTCGACCCTCACCAAGATGGCCGACAACCTTCAGTACTATAAATATGTGATCCACAATGTGGCCGCGCAGTACGGCAAGACCGCGACCTTCATGCCGAAGCCGATGTTCCAGGACAATGGCTCGGGCATGCACGTCCACCAGTCGATCTGGAACGGGTCCTCACCGACCTTTGCAGGCGACCTCTATGCCGGCCTCTCCGAGACCTGCCTGTTCTACATTGGCGGCATCATCAAGCATGCCAAGGCGCTGAACGCGATCACTAACGCGTCGACCAATTCCTACAAGCGTCTCGTGCCAGGCTATGAAGCCCCGGTCATGCTGGCCTATTCGGCTCGCAACCGTTCGGCGTCGATCCGCATTCCTTTCGGCTCGAACCCGAAGGCAAAGCGTATCGAGACCCGCTTCCCGGACCCGACGGCCAACCCGTACCTCGCCTTCGCAGCCCTGCTCATGGCGGGCCTCGACGGTATCGAAAACAAGATCCATCCGGGCGACGCCATGGACAAGGACCTTTACGACCTTCCGCCAGAGGAAGCGAAGTCGATCCCGCAAGTCTGCGGATCGCTTCGTGAGGCCCTTGAAAATCTGGATGGTGACCGCGAGTTCCTCAAGAAGGGCAATGTTTTCGATGATGACCAGATCGATGCCTATATCGAGCTGAAGATGGAAGAGGTCGAGCGCCTCCAGCTCCATCCTCACCCGGTCGAATTCGACATGTACTATAAGGTGTAAGTGCAGGCCGACTGATACAAAGATTGCGCCGGGGTCTTGCCCCGGCGCTTTCGATTCAGATTAAGACTTTATCCACCGGCCACATCAGATCACCTCTTGCGTGCGATGGCTGGTAGACAAATATGCCAACGTCTGCGACCACAGTCGTGACGAGAACAACAGACTACGCTGGAAACTCTAGAATGTCCGATCCCTACACCACCGCGCTGAACCTGGTCCCAATGGTCGTCGAGCAGACGAGCCGGGGTGAGCGGGCCTTCGACATCTTCTCCCGCCTCCTGAAAGAGCGGATCATTTTTGTCACGGGCGGAATTGATGACGGCATGGCCGCACTGATCACGTCCCAGCTTCTCTTCCTGGAATCCGAAAGCCCGAAAAAAGAGATCGCCATGTACATCAACAGTCCGGGCGGATACGTCTCCTCCGGTCTCGCGATTTATGACACGATGCAATATATCCGTTGCCCGATCTCTACGGTCTGCATTGGACAGGCCGCATCCATGGGCTCGCTTCTTCTCGCGGCCGGAAAGAAGGATTTGCGGATTGCCCTGCCGAATGCGCGCGTCATGGTTCACCAGCCGTCAGGGGGCTATCGCGGCGTCGCTTCGGACATTGAGCGCCATGCGGAAGAAATTCTCGAACTGAAACGGCGTCTGAACAATATTTACGTCAAACACACCGGTCAGGATTATGACACGATTGAGCGTAAACTGGACCGCGACACGTTCATGACCGCTGAGGAGGCCAAGGAATTTGGTCTGATTGACCAGGTATTTGAGCGTCGCAAAGGCGACGACGAATAATAATCAGGGCTGATGCGCTGCTGCACTTGCGCGTTTCGGCTTAAAAAATAAGATCATTTTCGTGCGAGAAACCCGCGCGGCATAAATCGTGCGTTAATTGATCGCAAGCATTGAGGTAGCCATGACCAAACAAAACGGCACCGGCGATTCCAAGAATACGCTCTACTGCTCCTTCTGTGGAAAGAGCCAGCACGAAGTAAAGAAGCTGATTGCGGGTCCAACCGTGTTCATCTGCGACGAATGCGTCGAGCTTTGCATGGATATCATCCGTGAAGAGAGCAAGGCTTCTGGTTTCAAGTCGAAAGAGGGCGTTCCGAGCCCGCGTGAGATTTGCGACGTCCTGGATGATTATGTCATCGGGCAGGAGTACGCCAAGCGGATCCTGTCCGTGGCTGTACATAATCACTACAAGCGACTGTCCCATGCTTCGACATCAGACGGTGTTGAACTGGCCAAGTCGAACATTCTTCTCGTCGGTCCGACCGGTTGCGGCAAGACGCTGCTGGCACAGACGCTGGCGCGCATCCTTGATGTGCCATTCACGATGGCGGACGCCACGACGCTGACCGAAGCCGGCTATGTCGGTGAGGATGTTGAGAATATCGTGCTCAAACTGCTTCAGGCGGCCGACTATAATGTCGAACGTGCCCAGCGTGGCATTGTCTATATCGACGAAATCGACAAGATTTCCCGCAAGTCGGACAATCCGTCCATCACGCGAGATGTTTCGGGCGAGGGCGTTCAGCAGGCGCTTCTCAAGATCATGGAAGGCACAGTTGCATCCGTGCCGCCGCAAGGGGGGCGCAAGCATCCTCAGCAGGAATTCCTGCAGGTCGATACGACCAACATCCTGTTCATCTGTGGTGGTGCTTTCGCTGGTCTCGACAAGATCATTTCCTCGCGCGGCGAAGGGACCCGCATGGGCTTCGGCGCGGATGTGAAGGACCCTGACGATCGCGGCGTTGGCGAAGTCCTGCGCGATACGGAGCCTGAAGACCTTCAGCGCTACGGGCTCATTCCTGAATTCATCGGTCGTTTGCCTGTCATCGCGACGCTCGAAGACCTTGATGAGGACGCCCTGATCGAGATTCTCAGCCAGCCGAAGAACGCACTGCTGAAGCAGTACCAGCGTCTTTTTGACATGGAAGACGTCAAGCTGACCTTTACTGAAGAGGCGCTGACAGCGGTGGCTCGCAAGGCGATCGCCCGCAAGACGGGCGCGCGTGGCCTGCGCTCGATCATGGAAGGCATTCTGCTGGACACCATGTTCGAGCTGCCGAATCTGCGCGGTGTCGAAGAGGTTGTCGTCAACGGTGAAGTGGTGGAAGGCAAGGCGGCTCCACTGCATGTCCATGCCAAAACAGCCAAGCCAAGCGAAGCATCCTAATTCTGTGCAATTCTTGATGCTCTGACTGGCTTGAATGGTCTGAGTTTACCTCCACATCTTTCATCAGAAGCCGGAATCGTCCACCCTTGGGCGAGCGGCGGATCGCTGCTGAGCAGGATCCAGAATAGAGGAGGCATAGAATGCCCAGAAAAACCCTCCCTGTCCTTCCTTTGAGGGATATTGTTGTCTTTCCGGACATGGTGGCGCCGCTGTTTGTAGGTCGCGACAAGTCCGTAAGGGCGCTTGAAATGGTCGATGAGGGCGAGAACGAGATCATGCTCGTCGCCCAGAAGGACCCGTCCACTGATGACCCGACCGCTGATGACGTCCATCAGCTCGGCACGGTTGCGACGATTCTGCAGCTGCTGAAGCTTCCTGATGGCACGGTCAAAGTGCTCGTCGAAGGTTCGAGCCGCGCGCGGATTGTCGCGTTCAATGATCGCGACACCTATTTTGACGCTGAGGTCGACCTCGTGGAGCCGGAAGCTGGCGATACGGGTGAGGTGCAGGCACTCGCACGGGCGGTGATCGACCAGTTCGAAAACTATGCGAAACTGAATCGCAAGATTCCGCCGGAATCCGTCGCGACAGTCTCCCAGATTACCGACGCTGGCAAACTTGCGGATGCCGTAGCATCGCAATTGCAGGTCAAGCTCGGCGACAAGCAGGAATTGCTGGAAGTCTCCAATGCCCGTGAACGCCTTGAGAAGGTGTTTGCCCTGATGGAGGGCGAAATGGGCATGATGCAGATGGAGCGGAAGATCAAGAACCGCGTCAAGCGTCAGATGGAGAAGACCCAGCGCGAGTATTATCTCAATGAGCAGATGAAAGCGATCCAGCGCGAACTCGGAGATGCCGGTGAAGAGCGTGATGAGGTTTCAGAGCTCGAAGAGAAGATCCGAGAGACGCCTCTCAGCGAGGAGGCCCGCGTCAAGGCTGATCAGGAAGTCAAAAAGCTTCGCCAGATGAGCCCGATGTCGGCCGAATCGACAGTGGTGCGGAACTATCTCGACTGGCTCCTGGCGTTGCCATGGGGTGATCACAAGAACATCTCGACCGATCTCAACAGGGCTGAGGAACAGCTCGACGAAGACCATTACGGTCTAGAGAAGGTCAAGGAACGCATCCTCGAATATCTTGCCGTCCAGAAGCGGACCAAGAAGATGAAGGGACCGATCCTCTGCCTCGTCGGACCTCCTGGCGTCGGTAAGACGTCGCTTGGCAAGTCGATTGCAGAAGCCACCGGCCGCGACTTCGTTCGTGTGTCGCTTGGCGGTGTCCGCGATGAAAGCGAAATCCGTGGCCACCGTCGGACCTATATCGGTTCGATGCCGGGGCGGATCATCCAGTCGATGAAAAAGGCCAAGTCCGGCAATCCGCTCTTCCTGCTCGATGAGATCGACAAGATGGGTATGGACCATCGCGGCGATCCGGCCTCGGCGCTTCTCGAAGTGCTCGATCCGGCGCAGAATTCGACGTTCAACGACCATTATCTGGAAGTCGACTACGACCTTTCGGATGTGATGTTCGTGACGACGGCGAACTCACTGAACATGCCGCAGCCGCTTCTCGACCGGATGGAGATTATCCGCATTGCAGGCTACACCGAAGACGAGAAACTTCAGATCGCGGTGCGTCACCTCATCCCGAAAATCCGCAAGGATCACGGGCTGGCCGACAGCGAGTGGCTTGTGCAGGAAGAGGCCGTCCGTGACCTCATCCGCTATTACACCCGCGAAGGCGGTGTGCGTAGCCTCGAGCGCGAACTGGCCAAACTTGCCCGCAAGGCGGTCCGGAAGATTACGCAGTCGGATGAAACGGTGATCGAGATCACGTCTGACAATCTCGGCGATTTTGCCGGTGTCCGGAAATTCCGTTTCGGCCTCGCTGATGAAGAGGACCAGATTGGAGCCGTCACAGGCCTTGCCTGGACAGAAACCGGCGGTGACCTGCTCACGATCGAGGCTGTCCAGATGCCAGGCCGCGGCATGATGAAAGTCACCGGTAACCTTCGTGATGTGATGAAGGAGTCTATCCAGGCGGCGAGTTCACTTGTCCGGTCGCGCGCCGTGATGCTGGGCATCAAGCCGAGCCAGTTCAACACGACGGACATTCACGTCCACGTGCCGGATGGTGCGACGCCAAAGGATGGCCCTTCTGCGGGCATCGCCATGACGACGGCCATCGTGTCACTGCTGACCGGCAATCCGGTTCGCCGCGATGTCGCGATGACCGGCGAAGTGTCGCTACGCGGACGCGTCTTGCCGATTGGGGGCCTCAAGGAGAAGCTGCTTGCGGCGCTCCGCGGCGGCATCAAGACAGTGCTTATTCCGGAAGAGAATGAAAAGGATCTCGCTGAGATCCCGGACAATGTGAAGGAAGGCCTCAGGATTGTTCCGGTGACAGACATCAATGAAGTCTTCGCGCGGGCGCTGACGCGGCCTCTGACGCCGATCGAATGGTCGGACGAGGATGAAGCGGCGCTTCAGGCATCGCTGTCCGGAAAGCCGGCAGACCCAGATGCAGCCGAGTCGCTGCGCCACTAGTCAGGTCTGAATTTCAGATCAAGGGCGGCCTTCTGCAACATTCGCAGAAGGCCGTCTTGCTTTTCGCGCCGAGCATGCGCAAAAGGCTTTTCAGGAAGGGCGGTTAGCTCAGTTGGTAGAGCATCTCGTTTACACCGAGAGGGTCAGCGGTTCGAGCCCGTTACCGCCCACCAGTTTCCTCTTTCTGCAATGAAGCTTCGGCGCGAGCGCCGCGAATGTCCTCGATCATGTTTCGAAAGGCATCTGGGAGCGCGGGAGAAGAAGACGTGATGCCCAGCAGGCGCATGACGTCGGATATCGAAACGCGTTCTGTCTTGTCCCTGCTCACGAAACGGGCGACTACGCGCACACATGCTGTTTCCACCCCGTCCCTCAGGAAGCGGTGCTCCAGGCAAAGATAGGTGTCATCCCAGCCGGCAAGACGCGTTACCACTCGAAACGCCTGGTGAGCGCGAAGCATCTTGCGAAACACGACTGCTTCGCCGGCCACGACCGGCATCCAGCCCCGCTTGCGAAGGTGCGGCCAGGCGTCTGTCCGGATCATATAGTTGATGGTGGCCAGATCGCTGAAGGAGAAATAGCGACTGTTCGTCATGTGCGCGAACATGTCCTGGTCCGTCAGCATGACACGTGAGCGAATTTCCGTCTCATCGAGGAAGTCCGCATCTCTTTTGGAGAAATGCGCACGAAAAAATACGATGAGGAGGCGAAAGAAAAGGTTCATTCAGGCATTCCGCAAATTTCAGCCTGGAGAATGCATCTTTCGCACCAGTTCAGCATTGAAATTCACAATGTGAGAGACCGCTTCGTGAGAGTAGATGGCACCCGTGTACCATGTTCGCTGCGCTCCCTGCATCGTTTCAAGACGGGTCATCAGGCCATCCCGAATCGCTTCCGGCTTGTACTGGGCGTTATACTTCCAGAGCTTCTGAAGGATGATGTTCTTCACTGTGCCGCCATATTTGGTGATGTCCGTGCGCAGTAATTCCTGGAGTTCGGGGCCGGTATAATCTCCGCTGAGTTGCCCTGTTAAGTAGAGGTCGCCGCCAAAGTCGTCGCCTCCTCCTTCGTAGCGCGCCGAAAGGAGCTGGCCCCGGGCAGCGCCAGGCAAGACCGAGTCGAGATAAGCTTCGACGTGTACATCGTTGAACCAGTTGTCCACGGCGACAAGCGTTGTTGTATAACCATTCCAGATGACTGATGACGCGACATATTTTTCGTCTTCGGTCGGCTCGGTAATTTTTGCGAATTCATCAAGTGGAATCGCACACACAATTTCATCAAAGGTCTCTGTCAGGCCGTTCGCCGTCGTTAGAGTTACGCCGTTTGCCGTTCGGTCAACATGTGCAATGCGCTGGTTCAGCCTGATGTCAAACTCAAGGGAAACCCGGCGCCAGAACTCCGTCCAGCCTTCGAGGGGCATTTTTAGTTGTTTCAAAATGCCCGTAATGATCAGCTTCATGTCATTCCACCGCAGGGCCTGAACGGTCGGAGTTTCGTCGATGAAGCCGTAAGCGATGTTAGTGGTCGAACGGAGCATGAACTTCTCGATCTTGCCGAGATTGCGTTCCTTGAGCCATGTCTGGATCGGTAGGGCGGCTTCGTCGAGTGCGGATTGTTCCGGGCGGGTACGGGCGAGCGCCTTTTCAAGGCGGCGCTTTGCGGTCCAATAAGTCATGACTTGCTTTGGCAGGGAGGGGCCGTAACCGGACTTCACGAAATCCATGAAGTCTGCACCATCGAAGCGCTGCTCGCCGAGGAAGCCCATCGGCATGCGCATACTCTTCATCCATCGGTTGGTGATCTTGTGTGAGAAGGTTGCATAGCAAGTCCCCATCTCAACAATATTGCTGCCATGCCGGTAGGAATAGGACTTCCCGCCAACTTCGCCCAAAGCTTCAAACACAACCGGCTTATATGTCCCAGTGTCGTTGAGCAGTTTTGCGATGCTGAGTCCGGCTGGTCCGCCGCCTATGATCCCGATAGTTTTGGGTCTGTTCACGTCATCCAATCCAATAAGTCTCGTTGTCGCGCTACCGGAACAATCATTTCACATCCTGAGCAAGGCACGCTCTGCAGATTTGATACCAAGCTGTAGCTGCAATCGATGAAATTCGTTGTCCCGTTTTGGTGAGGGTTAACTAATTTCGGCTATTGCCGGTGTTGATGATGTTCGATCGCGATCCTTCAGCAAGCCTCCGTGCGCTTGTCGGGCGCTTGCCGAAGCCGGCAAGCTCTTTACAGCAGGACGTATATCGCGAGCAGCAGCTAATCCTTGTCAAGCATCAGTTGATGATGGGTGGGATGAACATCTTCAATGGTATGCTTGTAGCGGTAGGCGCCGCGGCAAAGGTTCCGCCCCTGCACGCCGCAATTTGGTTTCTGCCAATCTTTCTCATCGGCGCCATGCAGGTCCTGTCCTGGTTCAAGCTGCGGAATCTGCCACCGCCTGACAGAGTCTCGGGAAGCTATCTCAGGAAGGCCGAATTCGGGGCGATCGTCCTCGGCGTAATCTGGGGTTCTGCTTCCGTATTCCTGGCTGCGGAAGCTGATGCAGCTCATGCAATGTTTATCTGGATGATGCAGGCAGGCATGGCTGCTGGCAGCACAAGTATCCTCGCTCCTGTTCCGCGCGTAGCCTCTCGCTTTGCGTTTGCCTGTCTGATGCCGGTCACCATGATCAACTTTGCCCGAGGCGGAGACTATGCGCTGACGATTGCGACTCTCGGCCTTGTTTTTCTCGCGGCGCTCATTCATGGCAGCGTCAAGAGCTATGGTCAGCTGAAATCGATGATCGCAACGGTTCATGCAAGCCGTGAAGCACGAGAGAAACTTGCCGATGCGATCAATTCGTCGAATGACGCCTTTGCCTTTTATGACGACGAGAACCAGCTGCTTCTCGCCAACAAACGACACAAGGACTGGTTCGGTGTAGATCGTCCTGAGTTTTCCATGGGTGAAGAGTCTGTGCCTGTCCTGCTGAAGAGCGGGCGCTGGCTGATGCGATCCAGCCGCGAGACTGGAGAGGGCGGCGCCGTCGTCGTCCACACCGACATCACTACGCTGAAGACACGAGAGCGCGAGTTGATTGAGGCGCAAAGGGAGGCCGTGGAAGCCGACGCATCCAAGAGCCGATTCCTGTCGACAATGAGCCATGAACTGCGCACGCCGATGAACATCATCCTCGGCTTCTCGAAGCTAATGACCGGCGACTCCAAACTACGCCTGTCGAATGAAGAAATCCGCGAGTATGCCGACAATATTCATGCGAGTGGCACGCACCTGCTGCGCCTGATCAACGATATCATCGATTATTCAAAGGTTGGCCTGGACCGGATCGCGATCAATCCGGTCCGCACGGAAACCAAGACACTCCTGTCCGAGGCGATTACGCTGGCTGCGGGTTTCGAAAACAAGTCGACGCTCGATTCCTTCGATGTCGCTGTCTCATCGAAGATGGCCCATCTGATGGTGGATGAAACGGCCATAAAGCGGGTGCTCATCAATTTGATGACCAATGCCATCCGCTTTAACCGCAATGACAAGAAGGTCGTGGTTCGAGCCGGTCTCGATTCAGCCGGAAATCCGTTCATTGCAGTGCGGGATTTCGGTCACGGCATTCCGGAAAACAAGATGGAGCGGGTGTTCGAAGCGTTCTATCAGGGCGACAACGAGCTTGACCGCAGTCATGGCGGCACGGGCCTTGGCCTCACACTGTGTCGTCATCTGGCGCGCTTGATGTCTGGGGATGTGATCCTGAAATCTCGTGTTGGTGTTGGAACAACCGCCATTCTTGCATTGCCAAAATCGGTTCTTCTGGACAATGGAAACGATGAAGTTGTTCCATCGGTCAGCGACGTCCGCGGCGCACGTAGCGTTGCCTGACTATCGCCAGAGCGCTTCCAGGGCCTCGGCGATCGCGTAAGCCGGTCGCGCCATTGGCGGGCTGGTGCGAAGGCCGATCATGGCGGATCCTTCGAGGGCAGAATCCTTCGTTGAGAATTCCGTCCAGCGTGTACCGGCTACAAATCCATAATCCAGGCTGGCAACATACTGCCCGAATTCGAGCTCTCGCTCATCCCGGAACAGGGGCAACCAGACAAGGAATGTCGCCCGTGGCCAGCGCTTCATTGCGCGGGGAAGCCAGTTGGCAAGCGCGTCCATGTCCCGTTCAGTTTCGTAGCTTGGGTCAAGAAAAACCAGCATTCGCTCACCCCGGCGGGGCTGAAGGGTGAGCGCCCCCTGGTAACCGTCATCCTTGACGGCTCTTGTGCGGTCGTCTCCTGAAAGAGCGGCTTGGAGTTTCTGGTATTCAGCGGGGTGACGCTCAAAGAACACCATCCTGTCCTGCGGCCGAAGGCAGTGCTGCGCAATCACCGGCGAACCTGGATAGGCTTCAGGCCCTCTGGATTTCACGAAATCAAGCCAATCAGCCATGGCGGGGCAGGGGGCATTCCGGTTCAGCATCGGAATGACGCCCGTCTCTGCTTCCCTGGTTTTCAGGGCCTGCTTGCCTGTCAGGTCATAGGTGCCCGTTGCGGCATGCGTTTCCATGTACAGCCACTTCTCATCGGAACGTGCGGCGGTCTGCAGGACAGAAAACAGGACCGCGTGCTTGAACACATCGGCCCTGTTTCCGGCATGAAATCCATGTTGGTAAGAAAGCAAAGCTTACTCGCTGTCGCCAGCAAGGGAGGCCTTGCGGATGGCTTCGAATTCGTTGCCCTCATACCAGGTCGGCCATTCGTCTGAATCCATGATGTCCAGACCGACCTGATAGAGCGCCGTGACGTCTTCGACCATGCCAGCAAGGTCCCAGCTGTCCGAATATTCGTCCATGGGCTTGTGGTAGCGTTGCGCTGTGTACGCCTCGGCAGCAGCCATGCCTGCGGCTTCGCCGCCATCCCGTTTGTCGGAGCCGCCATCTGCATAGAGCATCGGGACGCCCTTCTTGGCGAGGGAAATATGGTCCGAGCGGTAGAAGTAGCCGGCTTCCGGTTTTGGATCAGGCTTTACGACGCGGTCCTGCGCCGTGAGCTTATCGGTGAGGAGGTCTTCAAGCTCGGATGCTCCATAACCCACGACGACCATATCCCTGGTGCGCCCCACCGGTAGCATCCCATCCATGTTGATGCCAGCGACCACCTTGTTCAGTGGTACTGTCGGGTTCTCGGCATAATAGGCCGATCCAAGCAGGCCGGACTCTTCCAGTGTGACCGATACGAAGAGACCTGATCGCGCGTGCGGTTCGGCGGCCAGTGCTTCTGCGATTTCCAGCATGGCGGCCGAGCCTGTCGCATTGTCGACGGCGCCATTAAAGATGTCGTCGCGGTAGAAATCTTCGGTCGGCGCGCCGGATTTCTCGCCGGACTTCTTGCCAAGATGATCCCAGTGTGACGTGAACAGCATGTATTCATCCGGCGTTTCGGTGCCGGGCAGGATGCCAACGACGTTCCTGGACTCGGTAGTCGTCACGCTCTGGACAACCTTGCCAGTTGCTGTCAGGTTGCCCATGTCCACCGCGGTGAAGCCCGGCTCTTTCGCGGCTGACTGAAGTTCGTCAAAGTCGAGATTGGCTTCGGCGAAGAGCTTGCGGGCAACGTCCTCGGTAATCCACGATTCGTAGACTGTTCGATCTTCGCCACCATTCTGACGAACAAGGTCAGCTTGTGCACCGGACCAGGAGTTGGAGACAACATCCCAGCCATAGGAGGCTGGAGCCGTCTGGTGAATGACGATAGCGCCTGTGGCGCCCTGACGGGCAGCTTCTTCGTATTTGTAGGTCCACCGGCCGTAATAGGTCATGGCCTTGCCATTGAAGAGGTCGTCAGTGCCGTGCGCAAAGCCTGGATCGTTCACCAGCATGACGACCGTTTTTCCGGCCGCATCAACGCCTTCATAGTCGTTCCAGCCATACTCCGGCGCAACGATGCCGTAGCCGACGAAGACGAGTTCGGAATCAGTGAATTCAAGCTCCTGTGCGTTCTGGCGTTTTGTCCACAGGACGGCATCGTCCGGCAGCGACATGACGTAGGACTCGCCGGAGCGGCCGCCGTTGAACTCCAGACCGGATGCGGTTGTATCGAGGGTTTGCTCAACCATGCCGACCGTCTGGAACCAAGTTCCGTTATCACCGCCCGGTTCAAGCCCGATCCGCTCCATCTCAGCGGCGATCCACTCTGGCGCCTTCTCACCGGCCTCACTGCCGGGCCCGCGTCCTTCGAAAGCATCGTCGGCCAAAGTCTTGATCCGGATCGCAAGATCGGATGCGGTAATGTCTGCACTGGTTGCTTCGGGAAGGGGAAGAAGCAGGCCTGCACTATCGCTTGACGGTGCGAGTTCTTGGTTGGGCGTTTCGCCTGTTTCGGGTTCGACTGTCTCGGTTGAATCGACGGATTCACCAGTACAGGCAGCCAGGGCCAAGAGAGAGATAGCGGGCCAGAGAAAACGCTTCATGATGGATCTCCATAGGTCTTCAGTTGCGCACTTTGTTGCATAGGCAATCATTGCTCACAAGCAATGTGCTGCGCGGAGAATGACGAGGTTACTGGTCTTCCGGTAGCGGAATGTATTCATGCTCGTCATCGGGCAGGGAGAAGCGCGTACCTGTCCAGTTTTTCCGGGCGGAAGCGCGCCAGTCTTCACGTGCCTTTTCGATAAGTGCAGCGTCAGAGGCGACGAGGTTCCAGTCGATCTTTCTCGGACCGTCCATGGCCTGACCACCAGCGAGAAGAATCTTGCTTCCGGCGGGCATGGCTATGCGTGCCGGTGCACCTTGCCTGAGGACCGCCATGCTGCCTTGAGGCACAACACTTCCCGCTATATCTACAGGGCCCGCTGCGACATAGACTGCACGCTCTTGAGCAGCGTCCGCTGGCACGTCGAAACCCGCGTCTTCTGGCGCATCCACGGCGACGTACCAGATACCCCACGGGAATTCGACGGGTGATTTATGACCCCACGCTTCGCCTGCCAGTAGCCGCGCGTGTGCACCACCAAGCTGGAATACTGGTAGTGAGTCCTGAGGATGGTGCGTGAAGGAGGGGGCGCAGGTTTCGAAGTCCTTTGGAAGGGCAACCCAGGTCTGAATGCCGTGGATCGTCATTCCGGCATCGCGCTCTTCAGGGGGTGTGCGCTCCGAATGAACGATGCCATTGCCGGCGACCATCCAGTTTACTGCACCGGGCCGGATGACGATGTCCGAGCCTACCGTGTCCTTGTGCGCTATCGCACCCTCGAAGAGGTATGTCACAGTCGCGAGACCGATGTGTGGATGGGGGCGAACATCCATGCCATCTCCGGGCTTGAATTCTGCGGGACCGAAATGGTCGAAGAAGATGATTGGGCCAACCATGCGCTGCTTGTGAAAGGGCAGGATACGGCGGACCTTGAACCCGTCACCCAGATCCTTTTCGCGGCCTTCAATGATCAGATCGATTGCATCACTCGTCATGTTCGTCTTCCTTGATTTGGAACTGGATGTCCTCACCTTGCATGTGTGAGATGTGAACTCCAGCCACTGCTAGACAAGGTGCGGGCCTGCACGCTCTGCAAAGATGACATGCAGCGCGCGCCAAACCCGGTGCTGAGAGCGCAGGAAGGCGCGCGTATCCTGATCGCAAGCCAGGCACCCGGAAACCTCGCGGATGTCCAGTCAAAGCCATTTGCCGATCCGTCCGGTGTGCGGTTGCGAGACTGGATGGGTGTCAGCGATGAGGAATTCTATGACGAAACCCGCATTGCAATCGTTCCGATGGGTTTCTGCTTTCCGGGTTATGACGCGAAGGGCGGTGACCTCCCACCGATGAAAGCCTGCGCGCCTGCCTGGCGGTCGCAGATTCTGGAGCAGCTGCCGAACATCCAGCTCATTCTGGCAATTGGTGGTTATGCTCAGCGTTGGCATCTGGGGCCGGCATGTTCGAAGACGTTGACCGAGACGGTGAAAGGATGGCGGACACATATGGAGGGCGGTATTCTGCCCACGCCGCATCCGAGCTGGCGGAACAATGGATGGCTGAAACGTAATCCATGGTTTGAAACAGAAGTCTTGCCGGAACTTCGACGCAGGATCAGAACTCTATTATGATGAGAGTTCTGCTCGCTATGGCACTGCTTGCCTTGGTCTCTTGCGCAACGCCAAAAATCCAGGAACCGCTCGCCGTGTCGACACCAGTCACGCCAGAATTTGACATCGGTACGCAGCGCTTCATCAGTTTTGACGGGGCCGAGTTAGGGCTTTCAGTGTGGCCGGCCAAGGAGAGCTCTCCGGACTTCGTCATTATCGGGCTGCATGGCATGAATGACTATGCCAACGCCTTTCACAAGATAGCGCCCTGGCTCGCACGGAATGGCGTTACGACCTACGCCTATGACCAGCGCGGGTTTGGGCGTTCGGTGAACCGGGGACTGTGGCCGGATCAGGCGCTGCTGCAGGGCGATCTGCGCGCAGCCATCGCAGCGGCACAGCACCAGCATCCGGAAACGCCGATCGGAGTTATTGGTATCTCGATGGGAGGCGCGATCGCCATGACAGTGTTTGGGGCTGATGACCCGCCTCAGGGAGTCGACCGACTTATTCTGTCCGGCCCGGGACTACGAGGTTGGGGCGCGTTAAACTGGCTCTATTCGAGCAGTTTGTGGGTCTCCACACATGTAAGGCCTGGCTGGGTTGTCCGGCCACCCAGGGGCGTGAAAATTGAACCGTCCGACAATGTCGAAATGCTGAGAGAACTCTGGTTTGATCCACTTACGCTGAAGGATAACCGCATCGATCAGGTCTACGGAGTTGTTTCTCTCATGGAGACAGCGCACAAGGCAGCGGGGCAGCTAACCTCGTCAGTCCCGACACTGATGACATATGGCGCTAGGGATATCGTCATTCCGAAGTCCGCCATGAAGCGCACCGCCAGGCGGCTCCCGGCTCATGTTCGCACGGCATATTATCCCGACGGCTACCACATGTTGCTGCGGGACCTCCAATCTGAGATCGTGTTTGCCGATATTCTTGCATTCCTGAATGATCCTGCCGCGCAATTGCCGTCCGGAGTGGATTCCGTTCCGCTGCAGTGAAGATGCGGGTTGACCGTACCCACAGGGGCGTTATGGCGCAGCCACGACCAAGCGGAGATCTCCATGTTTGACCATCCTTCCTATGATCACCATGAAGGCGTTCACTTCTTTGAAGATGAGCGGTCCGGCCTCAAGGCGATCATCGCGGTGCATTCGACCGCGCGCGGACCTGCAGCTGGCGGCTGTCGCATGTGGGACTATGACACCGGAGAAGACGCGCTTCGCGATGCGCTTCGCCTGTCGCAGGGGATGAGCTTCAAGAACGCCATGGCGGATTTGCCGCTGGGCGGCGGCAAAGCCGTTATCTGGGGCAACTCCAGGACCGGCAAATCGAAAGAGCTGTTTGAGGCCTTCGGGCGGGCGATCGAGTCGCTAAACGGTTCCTATTACACGGCTGAAGACGTTGGCATCGATACCGACGATATCGCCATAGTTTCAACACAGACGAAGTATGTGGCTGGTCTCGATACGGGCGCCGCTGCAAGTGGGGATCCGTCACCGACAACCGCTCTGGGTGTGTATCGGGGTATCAAGGCATGCGCGGAGCGCGCGTTTGGGACGGGAGACCTTTCCGGACGGGTGATCGCGGTGCAGGGCGTCGGTTCGGTTGGAGGTTATCTGTGCGATCACCTTGCGAATGAAGGGGCGAAGCTCTTCATCGCCGATATAGACAAGGTGGAGCTGGAGGCCGTCCGCTCACGAACAGGCGCTGAAATCATCGCGCCTGAGTCTATTTATGACACCGATGCCGAGATTTTCTCGCCGAATGCTCTTGGCGCGATCATCAACCCTCAGACCTTGCCGCGGCTCAAGGCAAAGGTCATCGCAGGCGGTGCAAACAATCAGCTCGCATCACCGGAAATGGGGTTCGCGGTGCAGGAGAGGGGCATTCTTTATGCCCCGGACTATGTCATCAATGGCGGCGGAATCATCAATGTCGCGGCCGAGATATCGGGTGAATACTCCCGCGATTGGGTGATGACGAAGCTCGACACGCTCGTAGATACGTTGGGACATGTGCTTGACGAAGCCCTGTCAGCCAATGAGCCGACGCATCTGGTCGCAGACCGGATGGCGCGGGCCAGGATTGCTTCTTCCAGGCCCGCCTGATCCTTTCAGCAAGACCGCTATTAGCGACCGCGCGACCACCAGCCGCGTTTCTTTGGCTGACTTTCTGCTTGAGACGTCTCATCCGTGGTGAGAACAGGTTCGCTCGCAAGTGGTTTGTCCGCCTCAAAGACTGCCGCAGTTTTCGAAGGGGAGGATTTTTCCTCCGGTGCAGCAGGCGCAGGCTCTTCTTCGGTACTGGTCACCGCGGTCACAGCCTCTGGCTCCGGGGCCTTGGCGACGACTTCTGGCGTTGGCATTTCGTCGGAGGTGCCATTGTCTGCATCCGTCGCAACAGGGGCGGGCGCCTCTTGCGTTTCACCAGATTCGGCTGTTTGCTCCGCTGCTCTGTTATCGGCTTTCTTTCCTGAGCGACGGCGCCGCGAACGGCGTTTTCTGGGAGCGTCAGACGTTGTTTCCGAACTGTTGTCACCGACCTCCTCGGCAGATGTTTCCTCGGACTTCTCAGCTTCCAAGGCCACGGTTTTGGCCAGCTGAGGCTGCGAAGCTGTCGCCTGGTTCATCTCATCCGGATTGGGCAGGGCAGGCGGCTCCTCATCGAGCAGGGCGGGCGCACTGATTGCAATGCCGTCCAGCAAAGCGCCCCCATCAGCGGGCACGATCGGTTTCGACTCGCGGCGCCGCCGGCGTCCACCGCGGCGCCCCCTGCGGCGGCGCTTTTTCGATGAACCGCCATCTTCTGAAGCCGCGGAGCGCTCTTCGGATTCTGCCGCTTCAGACGAGGTTTCAAGGATATCCTCTTCCTCATCGTCAGATTCATCAGGCAGCTGGTCATCGTCCACATCACCCTGGATGAGTTTGGCACGATCCGGCCCCTTCGAACGCCGACGCGATTTCTGGTTCGGATCCTTTTCCGCGTCGATCTTGAAATCGCCGGGGAGCAGTTCATCAGACGAGCGAACGGAGATCGCAAAGCCCGCCGTTTCTTCGATTTCGGTGACGGCCTCGCGCTTGCTGTTCAGCAGGTAGAGCGCGACTTCAGTCGGAGCATGTACCGTGATGGAAGCAAGTCCGCCGCTCGCGGCCCGGGCCTCGAGCGCACGCAGAAGCTGAAGCGCGGCAGACGGGACAGACCGCCGACGACCCGTACCCTTGCAGGCATCGCAAGGGTCTGACGTTGCCTGCAGCACACCTGCACGGCGACGCTGGCGAGAGATTTCCATCAGGCCGAACTGGGAAATCTTGCCCATCTGAACGCGCGCACGGTCAATCTTGAGGCATTCCTTCAGCTTCTTTTCGACGGCGCGATTGTTTTTGTTCTCCTCCATGTCGATGAAATCGATCACGATGAGACCGGCAAGGTCGCGCAGCCGCATCTGACGACAGGCTTCTTCGGCTGCTTCGAGGTTGGTGCGCAACGCCGTCTGCTCGATGTTGCGTTCGCGGGTGGATTTGCCGGAGTTCACGTCGATGGCGACGAGGGCTTCTGTCTGGTTGATGACGAGATAGCCGCCTGACTTCATCTGCACAGTCGGGGAGAAGATGGAATCAAGCTGCTCTTCCACGCCTTCGGAGACGAAGAGCGGGGCGCTGGACTTCCACTGTTTCACCTTCCGGGCCTGGGTCGGCATGATCATCTTGGAGAGATCCTTGGCCTCGCGATAGGCGGTCCGGCCGTGGATCACGACTTCCTCGATGTCCTTGTCGAACATGTCGCGCATGGCGCGGTGGACCAGGCCTCCTTCTTCATGAATGAGGCAGGGCGCGATCGATTCGAGCGTCTTGGAGCGAATATTGTCCCAGAGCTTCTGCAGGTATTCATAATCGCGGCGAATGTCGGTTTTTGTCCGTTTGGCGCCGGCCGTGCGAACGATCAAACCCATCCCATTTGGAACATCGAGACTCGACATGATGTCCTTGAGGCGCTTGCGATCTGCACCATTGGAGATCTTGCGGGAGATGCCGCCACCACGTGGGGTGTTTGGCATGAGGACGCTGTAGCGACCTGCAAGCGACAGGAAAGTGGTGAGTGCCGCGCCCTTGTTGCCGCGTTCTTCCTTGACAACCTGGACCAGCATGACCTGCCGGCGGCGGATCACTTCCTGAATCTTGTAGCGCTTCAGGTTTGAGCGGGGCCTTCGTTTTGGAGCGGCATCTTCGCTCTCATCATCACCATCGTCTGATGCGTCCGACTCGTCTTCGTCAGCGTCCATGAGGGACTTCTTGTCCTCATCCTCATCATCGGGATCATCGGCCTCAAGATCGTCATCGGCAGCTTCCGCCGCTGCACGAGCGGCATCAGCCAGCAGCGCTTCGCGGTCTTCCTGTGGAAGCTGGTAATAGTCAGGATGGATTTCGCTGAAGGCGAGGAAGCCGTGACGGTTGCCGCCATATTCGACGAAACAGGCCTGTAGGGATGGTTCTACGCGGGTGACCTTTGCGAGGTAGATATTACCGCGGAGCTGTTCCTTGCCGGTTGTTTCAAAATCGAAATCGTCAACCCGGCCATCCGAAACGAGCGCCACCCGGGTCTCTTCCGGGTGAACGGCATCGATCAGCATCAATTTGCTCATATGTATTCGCCTTGTGAACTGGCGGCGCTGTCAACCTGCTGTTGAGGTTGGGTCTGCGGCAAACGCCAGGAATGTTGTTCAGGGAGTCATCGGGCAGAAAGCATCGCGCGCCTGAAGGCGCGGTATCGAATGCGGTTTGTAAGAGCCCGAAAGACATTGTTTGATATCCGTTTCCAACCTGGCTGCCTGCGGGGTGTCAAACCCGGTCACGCGCCTGTCGGGGATTTGTTTCGCCCAGATGCCTGGGATATCATGAACATGCCCAAAGCCGGATAAGATGAAAAGGAGAAAATGTCGTAAACCGGAAAAAACACAGCCACGGTCGGACCGGTAAATGTTGGATTAATCATCAATATGCAAACACCTTAGCAGGCGGGATTAATGAGTTATGGTGTGCAGGTGATTCCAGCGCTTCGATTTTTCATTACGGTCTGGGCAGCAATCTTGGCTGCCGCGTACTGCCATGCCGCGCAGATCAGCGCGATTGAAGTCACGGGTGATACTGAACATACCCGGATAACGCTCATCGCATCTGAACCCGTGGAGCATGGATCCTTTCTCGCTCAAGCCGGTGGTCTGGCCCAGATCGAAGTGATAACCCCCGGATCGCTGGTCCTTCCGAATGCTGCAACACCGCCGCCGGGCGGGGCTGTGAACTCCTATGAGATTCGGGATGATGAAATCATCTTCAACTTGATTACGCCCATGATGGTGTCCCGCACACTGGATCTGTCGCCGACGACGGTCGAGCCGAATCACCGCCTCGTAATTGATCTTGTGAGAGTTGCGCCTGTCCGCTTCCAGCGGGCTGCTGCAGCGCAAGCCGATAACAAGGCCGCCTATCGCGCGAAGATGGCGAGAGCACTGGCCCAGCACAATGGCGTGCCCCCCGAAGCGGCAAGACCGGATCAATACGTGATCGTCATTGATCCGGGGCATGGTGGAAAGGACCCTGGCGCATCAAGCCACAACCAGCGCCGCGAGAAAGCGATCGTGCTGTCTACATCCCTCAAATTGAAAGCCATTCTCGAGCAGAATCCCCGCTACAAAGTTCATCTGACGCGCGAAAACGACGTCTATGTGGAACACGAAGACCGCGTGTCCATGGCCCGCAATTGGGGCGCAGACCTGTTTATTTCGGTTCATGCGGATGCAGCAGGGAATCCCGGCGTATCCGGCGCGACGGTCTATACGCTATCATCGCGCGGGGAGCGGCGAGTAGACGGGACGGCGAGGACAAATGGTTGGGACCTTCCGATCGAAGACGGCACGCCTGTTGAAGTTTCCGGTATCCTGGCAGACCTGATCAAGCGCGAAACCAAATCGAACTCGTCGATCTTCGCGGAGATGCTCATTCCTGAACTTGCCAAGGCCGGCCCGATCGTCCGGAACAGTCACCGGCAGGAAAACTTCTTCGTCCTGCTCGCCCCTGACGTACCGGCTGTGCTGGTAGAGATCGGATTTCTCACCAATAGAAGCGATGTCGCGCGTCTCAGTTCTGATTCGGGACAAGGAAAGGCCGCTGACGCGATTGCCAATGCAATCGATCAGTATTTTGAGCAGCGCGATCTGCTGTATGCAGCAAATTAGGCCATTTCGGCTTTCACCTGACAGGCGAGCGCCTTACTCTGGCCAGACTGTGCTGCGAAACAGCGCAATCTGCAGGGTATAAGCTCAGACTGGAATCAGAATGACAGACGAAACAGCCAAGAAGCGGTTTCTGACATGGAAGCTCGCAAGGCGTGTCGCTATCGGACTCTTCATCCTGGTAGCGCTCTGTTTCATTGCGGTTTTCTTGTGGGTTGCATCGCTTGCAAGGGATCTTCCATCGCACGAGCGGCTAGCCTCCTATGAGCCGCCCATCACCTCGCGCGTTCATGCCGGTGACGGAACGCTAATCGCAGAATTTGCCGAAGAACATCGCGTCTTCGTGCCCATTGAGTCGATCCCCGATCACGTGGTCCAGGCCTTCGTGGCCGCTGAAGACAAGAAGTTCTTCAGCCACAAGGGGCTCGACTATATCGGCATTCTTAGAGGCGCGATCAATTCAGCAAAGATCAAGCTGACCGGGGGCGGCAATCTGCAAGGCGGTTCGACCATCACCCAGCAGGTTGCGAAGAACATGTTGCTGACGCGCGACCAGACAATCCAGCGGAAGGTCAAGGAAGCGATCATTGCCAGGCGCATGGAAGAGGCGTTCACCAAGGATGAAATCATCGAGCTGTACCTGAACGAGATCTATCTTGGTGCCCGCTCGTATGGCGTGGGTTCCGCCGCGCTTCTCTATTTCAACAAGTCATTGCCGGAGCTCGATCTGTCCGAGGCTGCGATTCTCGCATCGCTCGCAAAAGCCCCATCTGCGGTCAATCCGTACCGGCGACCGGAACGCCTGCTTGCACGCCGGAACTATGTGCTCTCGCGGATGGTCGAGGATGGCTACATTTCGAAGGAAGAGGCAGAGGTCGCCAAGGCCAAGCCATTGCAGGTAACCGAGCGCCTTCGCGGGCCAGAATATGCGGCCGCGACCTATTTCGTCCAGGAGCTGCGCAAACAGCTCATCGAACAGTATGGCGAAGAAGCCTTGCAGCGGGGCGGTCTTTCAATTCGCACGACGATAGACACCAAACTGCAACTGGCGGCGCAGGAAGCCCTTCAGAACGGCCTTGAAGCCTATGATCGCCGTCACGGTTACCGGGGGCCTTTTGCCACTATTGATCCCAATGGGAATGTTGCCGAACAGCTCCGCGACCTGACGCTTCCACCAGGGTATGGAACCTGGGAAGCCGGGATGGTGACGCAGGTCTCTGCCGATGGCGCGACGATCACTCTGAACGATGCACGCATGACGTCAATTTCGAAGGAGGACGTAGAGTGGGCCAAACGCTACAAAAACCAGGAGACAGGAAAAGTGGGCCTGTCAAAAGGCGATGTGGTTCTGGTCGAAGTGGAGCGGACTGAGCAGAAACGTCCGGGCTCGGATTCTGACGAAGATGCCGAGGAAGAAGACTGGATCTATGTTCCGGCGAAGTCGGCAACGCTGCGCCAGGTGCCCGACGTTGAGGGCGCCATTGTCGCGCTCGACCCTCATACTGGTCGTGTTCTCGCTATGGTGGGGGGCTATTCCTTCTTCAAAAGCCCGTTCAACCGGGTGACGCAGGCGCTGAGGCAGCCAGGTTCGTCCTTCAAGCCTTTCGTCTATGGCGCGGCGCTAGAGAACGGCTATACGCCATCGACACGGATACTCGATGCCCCATTCGTCTATTATGACGAATTCACGCAAGAAACTTGGAAGCCCGAGAACTATTCGGCGGGGCGCTCCTATGGCGAAGTAACCATGCGAGCCGCGCTTGAGCGATCGTTCAACCAGGTCACCGCGCGGGTAGCCGTCGATATCGGCATGCCGGCGGTTTCAGAGTTTGCCGAAAGGTTCGGTCTGTACGATGATCTGCCGCCGTACCCCGCCATGTCGCTTGGTTCAGGCGAAACCACACCGTGGCGGCTCGCAAAGGGCTACGCGGCCTTCGTGAACGGCGGTAAGGAAGTTACGCCAACCCTGCTCGACCGCGTGCAGGACCGCCACGGCGCAACTATGTACAAGCATGACACCCGCGCCTGTGAAGGGTGCTCGGCCGAAGCGTGGGATGGTGAAGAACCACCGCAACTTGAAGACAATCGTGAACAGCTCGTCGATCCGATCATCGCCTACCAGATCGTGCACATGCTCGAAGGCGTGGTCGAACGCGGCACGGCGCGCCGTGCCAGCCGTATTGGAAAGCCGCTTGCCGCGAAGACCGGCACGACGAACGATTATGTCGATGCGCTGACGTTTGGATTTTCGCCGGACCTCGTGGTCGGTATATGGGTCGGTTTCGATACCCCAAAGAGTCTTGGGGAAGGGGAGGCAGGCGGATCGGTCGCCGGCGTCATCTTTACAGATTTCATGGAAGCCGCACTTGAAGACGAGCCTGCACTGCCGTTCCGGATACCGCCCGGTGTGCGCCTGGTCTCGGTTGATCACGTCACAGGCGGCATACCGACCGGTGGCTCAGACGAGATCATTGTCGAAGCGTTTCGGCCCGGTACCGAACCTGGCGCTGTCTTTGACGACCGCGGAGGTTTCTCCATTTCAGGCAATCGCGGGGCGTCAGAGAATGGCAATGGCGATACAATCGACCCGTTCGCAGAAGGGCTGCCATTTGATCCGACGGACACGCCGGATGATGTTGCGGACGAGAGCCTGAGTGACATTTATTGACGTTGCGCCTGGAATTGTGCATCGCCTGAAATTCGAAAAATCAATTTGATTCAAGGTCAATCATGTCGACAGAAATCAACTCCCTCCTGGAAGAAATCAAGCAGTCCGCCGCGCTGCTGAGGAGGCGTCTTTGACTGGGACGTCGCTGAAAAACGTCTCGATGAGCTGAATGCGCTCTCAGAACAGGCCGACTTCTGGAACGACCCGGAAGAGGCGCGCAAGCTGATGGCTGAACGCCAGAGACTGGAAGACGGCATCAAGCTGGTCCTGAGTCTCGAACGCGAAGCTGATGACGGCGCCGAACTGCTTGAACTCGCCGATGGCGATGAAGCGATGATCGGCGAAGTTGCCGCCTCTCTCACTGCGATACGCGAAAAGGCAGCGAAGGCAGAGCTTCAGGCGCTCCTGTCTGGCGAAGTCGATGCCAATGACTGTTACATGCAGATCAATGCGGGTGCGGGTGGCACTGAAAGTCAGGATTGGGCGTCCATGTTGCGGCGCATGTATGTGCGCTGGGCCGAAAAGAGCGGTTACAAAGTCGAAGAAGAAGATGCGCATGAGGGCGAGGAGGCTGGTATCAAGTCCGCGACCTTGCTGATTTCCGGCCACAATGCCTATGGCTGGCTGAAGTCCGAGACGGGCGTGCACCGTCTCGTGCGTATATCGCCATACGATTCGTCTGCGCGGCGGCACACATCCTTTGCATCGGTAACGGTTTCTCCGGTGATCGACGATTCCATCGAGATCGACATTGACCCGTCAGATGTTCGTACCGACACATATCGGTCATCCGGGGCAGGGGGACAGCACGTCAACAAGACAGATTCGGCTGTGCGGCTGACACACGAACCTACAGGCATTGTCGTTGCTTGCCAGGCCGGCCGCTCGCAGCACCAGAACAGGGCGAAGGCGTGGGAAATGCTGCGTTCAAAGCTTTATGAGCTGGAACTGCAGAAACGGCGCGAAGCCGTCCAGGACAGTCACGATTCCAAATCGGATATTGGCTGGGGCCACCAGATCCGGTCCTATGTTCTCCAGCCATATCAGCTGGTGAAGGACCTCCGCACCAGCCATGAAACATCAGATACGGGTGGTGTTCTGGACGGAGATCTGGATGCGTTCCTGAGCGCTGCGCTTGCTCACTCAGTTGGCGTCAGCGCGGACGGCGACCAATAAAAAACGCCCTCCGCAAACTGCGAAGGGCGTTCCTGAAATCTTCCATCTGTCCGCTTAGGAAACAGCCGTGGATGACGATCCGCCGAATGGGCGAACGGTCGATGATGATGAGCTGCTCGAGGAAGAAGCACTCGTTGACGATTTGTCGGAATTGGCAGCCTTTGGAGCAGAGCTTTGCAGCGGATCCTGATCATGCTTGACTTGGCCTTCAAACATTGCGTTTGGCTGAATGCTGAGCGACGAGTGTATGATGTCGCCATGGACCTTTGCTCCGGTCTCAAGCTCAACCTTGCGGGCGCGGATTGAGCCGCGTACTTCGCCTTTGACCTTTACTGCTTCGGCGCGAACTTCGCCCACAACACGGCCACTTGCGCCGATTGTAATGTCGGCAGCGTTCACGTCTCCATCGACGACACCGTCGATCTGGAGAGCACCTTCAGATGTGATCGATCCGTTGATCTCCATGTCACCACAGATGATCGACGCAGCCGATCGAGCCGTAGGTTTGGACGCAGCTCCCCGGATTGCATCCTGCGCTGGATTAACGCTGGGAGTGGGAGTGTCGCTGTCTTTGTTAGTTTTCGTGAACATGTTTACCCGCCTTCAGAAATTCTACTGGATCGTAGGGTTTATCATTGAACCATACCTCATAATGAAGGTGTGGCCCAGTGCTTCGGCCTGTCGACCCCATGGCGCCTACGACATCGCCAATTGCAATCGTGTCACCCTTTTTCACATTGATGCGTTTAAGGTGAGCGTAACGCGACTTGAATCCGTGGCCATGATCGACTTCGACGAGGCGCCCGTAACCGGAGCGTGTGCCTGCGAAGCTGACCTTGCCTGGGCCGGTCGCTGTGATGGGTGCGTTCCAATAGGCGCCGATATCGACACCATTGTGCCACCCGGGACGCTTGTTGAACGGATCGACGCGCAGTCCGTAATTTGAGGTCAGACGCCAGTTGACGCCGACCGGATCTGCAAGCGGGAGATTGGATACGACTTCTTCGTAATAGCGAGCTTCTTCCATACGAGCGGCAACCTGGGCGACACGCTCTGCAAATGCCGCTTCCTCAGGGGTGTCGAATTCGCCTTTGGCAAGGCTGGCAAACTCGACAATGGGCCCGCCCATTTCCTGGTTGTTTCCAATACGATTGCTGCCAACAGCGGTCAGGCGAAGGACGCCGCGCGCTTCCTCGGCGCGCTCAACAGCAATCTCTTCGACTTCATCGAGGAAGGCCTGTTGTTCGCGCTGGATTTCACCAATCTGGCCGCGGAGGCCGACATTTGTCGCATCGGTTTCCTCATAGCTGGAAGAGGGGCGCGACTGGCGGCGATCAGCTTCGTCGATGGACGCATTGACGAGAAGGGGAGCGTCATTGCCGCGAAGCGCTGCGGCTTCAAGTTCGCCGCCATTCTTCAGCGTGTTCAGCAGGGTTTCGAGCGTCTGGTGGCGGCGCTCGAAATTGACAGTGGCATTCTGGAACGCCTCGGTGCGTTCGACCAGCTGGGAGCGCGAAAGGGCATCACGGGCACGGAGTTCCTGTACCCATCTTTCATATTTGTCGATTTCATACTGGCCGCTGGCGACGACGCCCTGTTTTGGCATGAAGACGAGGTTCGCAGTGGCATAAAGGGACCAGCCGACGGCCGCGGCTACAGCAGCAGCGAGAATGGCTTGTTGGGAAGGAGAGATCGTAAAATAGCGAACGGTACCGCCGCTGCGGTGATAGATCTGACGTTCGGGAAAGAGGCGACTGAAAAGTTCGCGAACCTTCATCGTCTTCTTTTTCATCTACGCGCCTGCCCTTCGTGTACTCTAATCTGTCGTAGTCGCTACGACCGCTCCCCAGCTGCAATACTAGTAACTCAATTCGCCCACCTGCGAAAAGGGTTCGATGCCACATTTCTTCCGACTTTTTTCACAGCTTGGTAAAATTGCGCTTAAGAAGCTCGAAAAAGCTGAATCCCTACAAGCGCGTTGCCTAAAGAGCGGTCAGAACTGTTTTTGCATGTTCCTTGACTTTCACCTTTCGCCAAACCGCTTCAATCGTGCCATCAGGCGAGATGACAAAGGTCGAGCGCTCTATGCCCATATATTTGCGGCCATACATGTTCTTTTCGACCCAGACTCCAAAGGCTTCACAAGCCTGTCCGTCCTCGTCGCTCGCCAGCTGGATTGTGAGCTCCTGCCTGGCAATGAATTTGTCATGCGAGGCCAGGGAATCACGCGATATACCGACGATATCGTAACCCTTCGCCGCAAAATCAGCTTTCAGGGCGGAAAAGTCCTTTGCTTCATTTGTGCAGCCGGGCGTGCTGTCCTTGGGATAGAAGAAGACTACCATGCCTTTGCCAGAGGGTATCTTGACGTTGGAGCCACCGGTTGCGGCGAGCTCGAGTTCAGGGGCCTTGTCGCCCACAGCGAGAGCTGCAGTCATGATTGGATTCGTCCTATTTCTGCTTCAATAAGGTCCTATCGCATTAGTGAACTGAATTTCGAGAGGAAAGTCTGAATTGGTCAGGCAAACTGCCACGGTCGTAACGCTGGAATTGATAGGCGGCATTCTGCTGCTGGCTGTCGCCGCTGTTGTAATCCTGGCGTTCATGCTGGCCAGCGGTCCTGTTGAACTCAACATCTTCAAGGCTGATGTGGAGCGCGCCATCAAGGAAGCCCGTGACGGTAGGGGTGTGTCGATCGAGCGGCTCACCTTGCAGTGGTCTCCATCGGACCGCCAGATGATCGTTGCAGCGGACAATCTGAAGCTTGCGGACGAAAGCGGAGAGACGGCCGGGCAGGCTGAGCGTGCCGTCCTGACGCTTGATGCCGGGTCTCTCATATTCGGCAAGACTGAGATTTTACAGACCGAACTCGAAGGTGGATGGGCAGAGGTCCAGCAGGTGTCGCCGACCCAGTGGACTTTTGCCGGTGAGCCATTGCCAGAGTTTGAAGCCCGTGGTTTGCCTGAAACGCCCGAGCAATGGCTCGCCCTCAGCGACCGCGTGCTTGGCGACATACTGGGGGGGCTGAAAGTGACACGGCAGACAGGCTCGCTCGAACAGGCATCCTTTCAGGACTTCGAATTGCGGTTCGTCCAGATGGATGGAACCGCTTTCGGAACCATGGCGCAAGCATCCGGGGCGATGGTCCGCAATGATGGTGGCCTGCAGATCAGCCTGAAGGGAAGCGGCAGCGGAATTGGCCTGCCAGGTGACCTTGACGCTGTGATGCGGATCCCCGCAGCCTATGACCGACTAGGCCTTGATGTGGGTATTGTCGACTGGAGTCTCGGCGAGCTTGCCGCGCGCCTCGGAGCGCCCGAAGGCAGAGTGTCGGGCTTTCCGGCTGACATCGTTTTCGTCTTCGTATTCGAACCGGGACAAGGTTTCACGCAATTTGGGCTCCAGGCAGAAGCAAAAGACGGCAATCTGAAGCTCGGCTCGGATACGTTTTCAGTGAATGAGCTGGATTTTGACGTTGCCTATGACCCGGCCGCTGACG
>Ga0310345_10000630_pt1 | contig 47931 bp, 35 predicted proteins | sample HC15DNA20500_MG_FD_204667 | JGI IMG/M metagenome (GOLD analysis project Ga0310345, IMG submission 204667) | Marine microbial communities from station ALOHA, North Pacific Subtropical Gyre - HC15-DNA-20-500_MG | ecosystem: Environmental > Aquatic > Marine > Oceanic | place: Pacific Ocean: North...
GCACGAACTCAAGCGCCTGCGCGAAGATCGGTTTCTGACACTGGCAAGCTGATGCAAGGCTTTGAGCAGCGGGAACAAAGTCCCGCTCGCTCCGGTTCTCCCTACCGTAAATTGAGATAGTCGCCCGGGCTGCATGAAGTCGGCCTGTGCGTGTTTGTTACTCGGGGAGAAACCTTCATGTCGCGCATCAAGCTCACTGCAGCATCGTCCGTAACCGCCCTGTCTCTTGCCTTGGCAGGGTGCATGGGTGGTGGAGAAATTCCCAGCGCCTCTGCGCCGATCACGCAGAGCGAAGCGCAAATGGGTGCCGAGGCTCACCCGCAACTGCTCGCCGAATTCGGTGGGGCGATGAGCGGCAGCCAGGCGCAGTATGTCGAGCAGGTGGGCAAGAACATCGCGGTCCAGTCCGGGCTGGGCAACGCCCGGGACTCTTTCACCGTGTCGCTGCTCAACAGTCCGGTGAACAACGCTTTCGCCATTCCCGGTGGCTATGTCTACACGACCCGCCAGCTGGTCGCTCTGATGAACAACGAAGCCGAACTTGCGGGCGTTCTCGGGCATGAGGTGGGCCACGTGGCCGCACGTCATTCGCAGCGCAGGCAGGCAGCCGCCCAGCGCAACACCCTGCTCGGTGCGGCCGGCGCGATTCTTTCCGGTATCCTGCTCGGCAATAGCGGGATCGGGCAGCAGATCGGTCAGGCGGCCTTGCAGGGCTCGCAGCTGCTGACGCTGAAATTCTCGCGCTCCCAGGAACTGGAAGCCGACGAATTGGGTATCCGCTACCTCAACCAGGCCGGCTACGATCCGCGCGCCATGGCGAGTGTGCTGCAAAGCCTGGCGCTGCAGAACGCGCTCGATGCGCGGGTGCAGGGCCGGGACAATGCGAGCATTCCCGAATGGGCGTCTACCCACCCCGACCCGGCAAGCCGCGTCCAGACGGCGCTCTCGAAGGCACAGGCCTCGGGTGCATCGGGCGGCGTGACCAACCGCGATACCTTCCTGACGCGAATCGACGGCCTCACCTATGGTGACGACCCTGCGCAGGGCGTGGTCGAGGGGCGCCAGTTCATCCACCCTGAACTGCGGCTCGCCTTCACTGCCCCGCAGGGCTTCTACATGGTGAACGGCACGCGCGCCGTGACGATCAACGGGCAGAGCGGGCAAGCACAGTTCTCGATGGCGCCCTACAGCAACAATCTCGACAGCTACGTCACCAGCGTTTTTGCGGGACTGAGCCAGCAGCAGCAGATTCGCCCACAGTCGATCCAGAAGACGACCGTCAACGGTCTGCCTGCCGCCCATGGAACGGCACGGGTGAATTCCGGGAACGGGCAGGTCGATGTGACGGTGTTCGCCTATGAATTCGCGAACGATCGGGCCTATCACTTCCTCGCCATCACGCCTGCTGGTCAGGCAAACACATTCAATCAGATGTTCGGATCGATGCGGCGGATCGACTCGCAAACCGCAGCCAACGTCATTCCGCGCGTCATCGATGTCGTGACGGTCCGCAGCGGCGATACCGTCAATTCGCTGGCGAGCCGGATGGCTTACAGCGACAATCAGGTTGAGCGCTTCCGGGTGCTCAACGGCCTGACCTCGAATGAAGGCATCAACGCCGGCCAAAAGGTCAAGATCGTGGTTCGCGGGCGCTAGGATTAGCGATCTTGCCTGGACAAAAGAAAAGGGCGGCGGGAATTAGCCCGCCGCCCTTCTTGTTCAAATATGCGTTGCGCTTATACGCTGCCGCTCATCGAGGTCGAGACCTTGTTGAAGGTCGTGCTCAGGTTGGTGCCGAGGCTCTGCATCGCGGTGATCGCAGCAACTGCGATAAGGGCAGCGATCAGGCCGTATTCAATAGCGGTAGCGCCTTCTTCATTGCGGCGCAGCTTGCGGAAAAACTTCATGTGTCGTCTCCTGGTTCAGTCTTCGTACCCGGCTCGTTCCGAATTCATGGTGCGAGCAATTTCCTTCTTGCACGGCAGAGGTTGAAAAAATCCTAACTGCGCGAGCATCATTTTCGTTCTCATCAAACCCCGGTTGAGGTGATGATTGTGTCCTTGATAAAGGTCCACATCGCAGCGGCTTCGGTCCCAACGGCCTGTGCTGCCCCGAGCATAGCGAGGAAGATAAGAGCGAGGATCAGCCCGTATTCAACGGCAGTGGCTCCACGCGTGTCGCGTCCCAGATTGTGTAGGAATTTGACCATTGCTTGATGCCCCATCCATCCCTTGTGAAGGCTGACAGCTTCGAATTATGGGCAAGCCCGTTAAGAAATGGTTGAAGGCGGCGCGAGTTTTGGAAAAAATCCCGACATGGACCTGCGTGGTCGCACTGGCCCTGCACGATGATGATGGCAGGTGGCTGATGCACCGCCGCCCTGCGCACAAACATCATGGCGGGCTGTGGGAATTCCCCGGCGGGAAGGTCGAAAGCGGCGAAAATCCGCGGGCTGCGCTGATTCGGGAAATCCGGGAAGAGCTTGGAATAGAGATAGAACGGGATGCGATCGTGCCCGTCACATTCGCCGAAGAAGCGGTTGCGGAAGACCGATCCCCGATTGTCATAATGCTTTACAGATCGATCTGGGACGGCAGCCCTGTCGATGCTCTCGAGGGTGGGGAAATCGGCTGGTTCGCCCCTGGCGAGGTTGCCAGATTGGCCAAACCTCCGCTCGACGTCGAACTCTCGGCAGGCTTGTTCGGAAAATGACGATTTAGGGATTGCCAAGCCTTGGGTGCCTGCCTATGTGGCGCCCTCCAAGCGCGCCCGTAGCTCAGCTGGATAGAGTACCTGACTACGAATCAGGTGGTCGGAGGTTCGAATCCTTCCGGGCGCGCCATTTTCCAAAGCCCGCTCCTTTAGGGAGCGGGCTTTTTGATTCCCGGTCAGTCGGCCTGGTCTTCGAGCCAGTGCATGTCGTCGTCGCTGAAGCCGAAATGGTGGCCTGCCTCGTGCACCACGACGTGACGCACAAGATCTTCCATCTCCACGCCGGTCTCCCGCCATTCGGCTATGAGCGGTTCGCGAAATAGCCAGATACGTGGCGGCATGCGGCCGCTTTGCCAGATCGACTGGTCGGGCAAGGGTTCGCCTTCATAGAGGCCGGACAAGTGCCAGCGGTCGTCGATATCGACCGAGGCGAGCTGTGCGGGAGTGGCGAAATCTTCCACCTGCAGAACGACGTCGCCCATCTTTTCGCGGAACTGAGCGGGAAGGGCAGCGAAGGCGGCCTCAGCCATCGTCTGCATCTGCGTCTTGGTCGGGGCCGGTCGGGCATGCATCGTATCCGATATGGGAGGGCGTTGCGGCTCGCACAAGGTCGGAACCCTGTCGCCCGTGGCCTGTTCAATTGGCAAAGGAGACAGATTGTCATGACCGATGCAACGGAGATTTTCGACCGCCTCAAGCAGGACCACGACAGGCATCGCGACCTGCTCGACAAGCTATTGGAGACGAGCGGCGACACGGATCAGCGCGAAACGCTGTTCGAGGAGCTGACGAAGGAACTGAAGTCGCACGCCGCCGCCGAAGAACAGGCACTCTATTCGACCATGCTGCGCAAGCCCCCCACAACCAGCGAGACGCGGCATTCCGTGGCCGAGCACCACGAGATCGAGGAAGCCCTGAACGATCTCGCCGCAACCGACATGTCGTCCGGCGGGTGGCTGACGAAATTCAAGACCTTCGATCACGACTATCGCCACCATATCGACGAGGAAGAGGATGAACACTTTCCCGACTTCGCGAAGTATCTCGACGAAAAGGATATGGAGCATATGGAAAGCGTCTTCGAGCGGCGCAAAGACGAGGAGAAAGCCGAAGCCGAGGTGACTCCGGAAAAGAAGGAGGACGCCAAGGAGTAGAGCGCGGCGGGGGGCATGGCCGGGAACGACACAATTGACCCGAGCCACGTCTCGCGGCTCGACCCCTCGGTCGAGCCGGGGGTGTGGCGTTATGCCATGGCTTCGCGTGCCAGCGTCATCGTCGACGCGGCGGATTATTTCGCCTTCATGCAGGAGGCGATGCTAGAATCGCGGCGGCGCATCCTGCTGATCGGGTGGGATTTCGATACCCGCATCCATCTCGAGCGAGGGCGCCGCTGGTGGCAGCGCACGTGGAAGCGTGGCTACCCTTCGCGTCTGGGCAGTTTCATCGCCTGGCTGGCCCGGCATCGCAAGCAACTGGACATCCGCCTGCTCAAATGGAGCGTCGGCGCATTGTCCACTATCGGCCGCGCGTCGATGTGGTGGGACCTTGCGCGCTGGTTTCGCCATCGCCGCATCACCTTCAAGTTCGATACGGCACACCCGGTCGGCTGTACGCATCATCAGAAAATCGCCGTGCTGGACAATATCGTCGCGGTCTGCGGCGGGATCGACATGACCGACAAGCGATGGGACACGCGCGACCACAAGGAGGATGATCCGCGTCGCAAGACCCCGCGTGGGCAACCTTACACCCCATGGCACGATGCCACCATGATGATGGAGGGTGATGTCGCGAAGACGCTGGCCGATCTGGGTGGCGACCGCTGGACCTGTGCGGGTGGCGGCGAATTGCCTGAGGTCGAGGATGGCCCAGGCAATCCATGGCCGGACGCGCTCACCGCCCAGTTCGAAAATGTCGAGATCGGCATAGCCCGAACCCGCGCCGCCTATCGCGACTGGGACGCCGTCGACGAGATCGAACAGCTCTATCTGCAGCATATCGGCAGGGCGAAGCGGTTCATCTATGCCGAAAGCCAGTATTTCGCCTCGCGCTCGATTGCCGAGGCGATCATCGAACGGCTGGGGGAAAACGACCCTCCCGAAATCGTGATCGTGCATCCGTGCCATGCCGATGGCTGGCTCGAACAGCAGGCGATGGACCATGCTCGGGCGGAGTTAGTGCGCGCGATCGAGCAGGCGGATACGAAAGGATGCTTTTCGCTCTGGTCACCGTTCAGCGGCGAAACCCCGATCTATGTCCATGCCAAGCTGATGATCATCGATGACGAGATAATCCGGATCGGTTCGGCCAATCTCAACAACCGCTCGATGGGGCTCGATAGCGAATGCGATGTCTTCATCGATTGCACGCGCAAGGGTAACGAGCACGCGGCCGATGGCATCGCAGCCCTGCGATATTCGCTGCTCGGCGAACATTGCGGGCTCGATGAAAAGGAGGTTGGCGAAAAGCTGTCTCGCTACGGATCGATGGCGGGGCTGATCGATCATTCGCAAGACGATAAGGAACGAACCCTTCGCCGCTACCATCCGCCCGACCTCAATGGCGTGGAAGAAACGCTCGCTCAAAGCGCCTTGCTCGACCCCGAAGACCCCGAGGACATGTTCGAGCCGTTTGCAAAGGGCGGGCTTTTCCGCAAGGGGAGCAGGCTCGCACGGTTTCGCGAAAAGGTCAGGAGGTATAGGGGAAAGTGAGCAGTCTAGTTGGGCCCGACGAGGACGATCCGCGCGGAAAGCCGCCAGTGCCCGAACATGTCCAGGATGCGATTCGTACTCTGATCGAATGGACCGGCGAGGATCCGTCTCGCGAAGGATTGCTCGATACGCCTAAGCGCGTCGCGAGGGCGTGGAAGGAGTATTGCCTCGGCTACACCGAAGACCCGGCGGTACACCTCAGCCGCGTGTTCGAGGAAGTTGGCGGCTATAATGAAATCGTGCTGCTTAAGGACATCCCGTTCCAGTCGCACTGTGAACATCATATGGCCCCGATCATCGGCAAGGCGGCGATCGCCTATCTGCCCAATGACCGGGTGGTTGGCATTTCAAAGCTGGCCCGGGTGCTGCACGGCTTCGCGCGCCGGTTGCAGGTGCAGGAACGGCTGACGGCCGAAGTGGCCGACTGCATCTGGGAAAACCTCCAGCCGCAAGGCGTGGCCGTGGTCATCGATGCCCAGCACAGCTGCATGACGGCACGCGGCGTCCGCACACCCGGCGTGGGTATGGTCACTAGCCGGATGATGGGGACGTTTCTCGAGGATCACCGCAGCCGTGAGGAAGTGCTCAAGCTGATGGGGTACGGGTAGGGTCGATCTGATCGCGCTCAGGCGGTCCAGAAGCGACCATCTAATTCCGTCGTTGCGTGCAATCAGGAATCGCGAGCCAAAGTTGCGGCCAAGTCCAGCAGCCTCGGGGCTTCCAGTTCGCCGACCAAGGCAAGCACTACGGGACCTTCTTCCCAATAAGCGACCGTGACGCCATTGTTGATGTCCGTTGAGGGGAGGTCGCTTATCGACGTTTCCTCTTCTGCGGCGAACAGCGAAACATTTTCATCTTCCGGTGTGACCAATGTCAGCATAACCGAGTTTCCAAGATCGGATGGATAGAGCTGAGCGTCGGTTACGGTCCACCCGGAGGGAAGCTTGGGAAGCTCGACTCCCGTTGCTGTGAGGATTTCGTTTCGATCGATTTGAGTGCTCTCGATTTGCGAGGCCATTTTTGCGCGGACACGGCTTGCCACGTAAGCTTCCTGGGCCTCATTGACGACGGATGCCGCATTTGCCGGAGGTGAAAAATCGGCATCGAATTCGTTCGCAAGCCAACCGAAAGCAAATAGCGCAACTGTTGCTGCAAGACGCTTCCATCGGTCGCGACCACGATTGTCATTGGCAGCGGGTGATGTTGGCATCGGGGTGTTGTAACCGCTACCGGTTGTCGAAACTACCGGCGTGTCCTGATTGCCGCTGACCGTCTCACCAGAAGACGCAGCTGCTACATTCTCGGTGTAGTAGCAGGCGAAATACGGATCGAGATTCCGGTCGATGAAGTCATTCACATAGGCGATGTCTTCGTTGGAAAGATAATCGACGAACCCGCCGACTTTCCCGCGGCGCACCTTGAAGCTCTCTGGATTTTGTGGATCGGCAGGACGAAGGCGTTCGTGTTTGAAACTGTCCTGCAACTCGGCTTTGCGCATATTGCGGAACGATGCACTCTCGATGACATCATCAAGCAGGTCGTCGCTTGGATCGGGCAAACCGAAAAACGCGGCCGAATCCTGAATGACCTGCCTCGGATTGCGGTGCATATCCTCGTAGGTGATCCAAAGGAAATCGCGTGGAACGGACCGCGCTTGTGCCCAAGCATTATAGAACGCGACGATCGCGTCGATGCTCCCCTTTTCGTTGTGAAGATAGGTCGAAATGTCGCAATCGATGACCTTCATTCTATTCTTGGCATCGAAGTAATAGGAAACCAGGACATCGCGAGGATCGCGGGTGAGCAGCAGCACCTTCTTGTTGCGATAGCGGGTCTTGTCCTCTTCAACCTCATGCCCGAATTTTAAGTTGGGACTATCGTCGTGCGTGAACCCAATGTTCGGGATATGCGACGAAAGTTTCCAGAAATGCTGAAGTTCCATCGGGTTCTCGACCACGAGCCCGAATTGGGCGCAGGCCATGCTCCCGAACATGGTTCGGAACCACGTCCGACCGGATTTGGGATACGACAACACGTAACCGTCTCTGGCCCACTCGCTTGCGGCGCGGCGCATCGCCAGCAATACGCCTTTGTTCTTGATCGAATGGGGTAACAGCGTTTCACCTGCAGAAAATGCAAAATCCCGAAATATCGTGCGAAATTTCATCTGACAGGATCCCAAGTTTCGTTGAGCGTTGGGTGTGCTCTGGTGCTTGACTATACCGATCTTTCGCAGAGTGACCAGATTAACAGTCGAGGGGTATCATATTGGTAATAGGGAATGATACCGCATTCCGCTTCAATACCCGCCGCCCTCGAACTTTCCTACACGCGCGAATTCTGCTCCAGACTGGTGGATGCCGAAGAGTCCTGCCCATCGTGTCCGTCGTCGCCCGCCATTCTTCCATCCCGTGCTCCTACGCGGGCGGCGTGACGGGTGGAGCGTGGCGCGGCAGTGCGGGTTTCTCGTCCAGCTCTATGTTACCGGATCGGTCAGTGCGGCGGCGCAGCATGTGGGGATGTCGCGAGCGACGGCCTATCGCCTGCGCAACCGTGCGGATGCGGAAGGCTTCGCCTTTGCCTGGGATCATGTGCTGACGCCGCCGGGAACGGGCCATACCGGGCGTCCTAAGCCGGACTGGCGGAAGGTGACAGATGCGGAGTTGATCCGGCGTGCCGAAGAGGGGCTGGTGCAGCCGGTGATCTATCGGGGCGGGATGGTCGGCATTCGCCGGAAACCCGACATTCCCGCGGCTTTGCGGCTGATGCGGCGGGCTGCCGCCAGGCCGATATGCGAAGGGGCGACACTGTGAGTGCCGCCCCTTGCCGAGTTACGAAAACAACCCCGGTCTGTGTCAACCCGGGTGGTCTTTCGAGCTTAAAGCTGGCCGAGCATATGCTCCGCGCTGGAGACCGAGAAATCGCCGGGCGCTTCGACATTGAGCTGCGTCACGACGCCGTCTTCGACGACCATCGAATAGCGCTGACCGCGCTTGCCCATGCCAAAGCCCGAACCGTCCATGGTCAGTCCGACCGCTTCGGCGAAGTCGCCATTGCCATCGGCCAGCATGGTGATGTCGTCGCTGCCGGCTGCGCTTTTCCAGGCACCCATCACGAAGGCATCGTTGACCGCCGTGGCAACGATTTCGTCGACGCCTTTCGATTTCAGGTCGCCCGCCTTGTCGACATAGCCGGGCAGGTGCTTCGCCGAACAGGTCGGGGTGAACGCGCCGGGAACCGAGAACAGGGCCACTTTCTTGCCCTTGAAATAATCGGCCGAACTCACCTGTTCGGGGCCATTCTCGGTCGCCTTGACCAGCGTCACATCGGGCAGCTTGTCGCCCACCGAAATCGTCATGTTGGAAACTCCGTCTATCCCATCCGTAGCGCGAGGTAGGCTTGCAGCCGACGCTATGCAAGCTCTGCCCGAAGGTTAATTTCGCTTTACTTCGGTGCTTTAAATTGTCGTAAACTCCTTGGCCGATCTTGGCCTCCTGCGAGCAATGGGACGCGCTCGCCAAGGAGACCAGGGACATGAGCTTTGCCAAGATTTTCGCCACCGCAGCAAGCGCCGCGGCCATTCTACTAACGCCGGTACCGGCACTGGCTTCGGGATCGAGCGATGCCGAAAACCTCCGTCGGCTCGACATCATGCTGATGGTCACTTCGCTGCGCTGTCGCATGGGGGCCGACGACTTCCAGCCGCATTATCGCAAATTCTCCGCCAACCACCTCTCGACGCTGAACACGGCAGCGCGCAGCCTCGAGGCAGGACTGGTAGCTCAATACGGTGCCAAGGGGGCCAAACGTGCGCTCGACCGGATCAGCGTCGGGATGGCGAACGAATACGGGCAGGGACACCCGTGGCTCGGCTGCGGCGAACTTAAGCAGATCACGTCGGACCTTGCGGCATCGCATGACGCATCGGAACTCAAGCTTGCGGCTGCGGAACTGCTCGCTGCGTCGCCGCGGATCGGGGGACGCTTCGCGGCACGCTGAAGCCCTTTCCGGTTCGTAGCGGGTGGGGGCTGTTGCTCTCGCTACGCGGAGGGGCTAGGGGCGGCGCCAACACGGCGACCGCCCCGTTTCCTGTGCGGTCACCAGCCTGAAAGCCGAGGATTTTCGTGACCGAATTTACCGACTACGTCGTCAAGAACATTGCGCTCGCCGAATATGGCCGCGCCGAGATCGCCATCGCCGAAACCGAAATGCCCGGCCTTATGGCGCTGCGCGAGGAATATGCCGCCAAGCCGCTGAAAGGCGCGCGCATTACCGGCTCGCTACACATGACGATCCAGACGGCGGTTCTGATCGAAACCCTCGTCGCGCTCGGTGCCGATGTCCGTTGGGCTACCTGCAATATCTTCTCGACGCAGGACCACGCCGCTGCGGCGATCGCTGCGCAGGACATTCCGGTCTTCGCGATCAAGGGCGAGAGCCTGGCCGATTACTGGGACTATGTCGGCAAGATCTTCGACTGGTCGACCGATGACGATCAGGACCAGACCGCCAACATCATCCTCGACGATGGCGGCGATGCGACCATGTTCGCCCTGTGGGGCGCGCGTATCGAGGCGGGCGAGGAACTGCCCGAACCGCAGAATGCCGAAGAAATCGAATTCCAGCGCGCGCTCAAGGCCTTTGTGAAAGCCAAGCCCGGCTATCTGACCAAGTCGGTCAAGAATATCGTCGGCGTTTCGGAAGAAACCACCACCGGCGTCCACCGCCTCTATCACCTCGCCAGGCAGAGCAAGCTGCCGTTCCCGGCGATCAATGTGAACGACAGCGTGACCAAGTCGAAGTTCGACAACCTCTATGGCTGCCGCGAATCGCTGGTCGATGCGATCCGCCGCGCGACCGACGTGATGCTGTCGGGCAAAGTCGCCTGCGTCGCGGGCTTCGGCGATGTCGGCAAGGGTTCGGCCCAGTCGCTGCGCAATGGCGGCGCGCGCGTGCTCGTGACCGAAATCGATCCGATCTGCGCGCTGCAGGCGGCGATGGACGGCTTCGAAGTCGTGACCATGGAAGACGCGGTCGGTGTGGCGGACATCTTCGTCACCGCGACGGGCAACGAGCATGTCATCACCGCCGAACACATGAAGGCGATGAAGGACAAGGCCATCGTCTGCAATATCGGTCACTTCGACAGTGAGATCCAGATTTCCGCGCTCGACAATTACGAGTGGAACGAGCTCAAGCCCGGCACCGATCTGGTGAAATTCCCCGACGGCAAGGAAATCATCGTGCTCGGCAAGGGGCGCCTCGTGAACCTCGCCTGCGCGACCGGCCATCCTAGCTTCGTGATGAGCTTCAGCTTCACCAACCAGACACTGGCGCAGATCGAGCTGTGGACCAAGGGCGATGAATACGAGAAGGACGTTTACGTCCTGCCCAAGCACCTCGACGAGAAGGTGGCGGCTCTGCATCTCGACAAGCTGGGCGTGAAGCTGACGAAGCTCAGTCAGAAGCAGGCCGACTATATCGGTGTGCCGGCCGAAGGGCCGTTCAAACCGGAGCATTACCGCTACTGATCGCCGCAAGTTGCGGGAATACCGTCGCATGATTGCGCGCGCGGGCATTGCATCCCCGCGCGCGTCCGCATAGCTGGCGGGTAATGGAATCCTCTCCCGCACTGCTTGCCATGATTGGCCTCCTGCTGGCGCTGTGGACCGCAGGTGCGGTGTGGGTGATGCTGCGCGCCACGGGGCGCGAGCAGAAATCGGTCGCCAGCCGGCGGGCTGCGCAGCGCCTGTCGCGCATGATCGAAGAAGGCCCCGCCATACCGCTGCTGGTGCGGGCCGATGGGCGGATCGAAGCGCCGGACCGCCTGGCGCGCTGGATCGGGCTCGACAAGGTCCCGGAATATCTGAGCGAACTGGCCGGTCCCGATGGCTGTGGCTTGAGCGAAGAGCAGGTCGAGGAGCTTACCCAGCACGTACGCCGCACGCAGAAGACCGCGAAGCCATTTCGGATGGCCATCACGGTCTCACCGGGATCGGGGAAGTCACTGGCAATGCAGGGATCGCTGGCCGATTCGGCGGTTTCGCCAGGGGGGGCGGCACTTATCTGGGTGTTCGACTTCAGCGAGAGCGAGGCCGAACTGACGCAGCTGAGAGATGAGGCGGCACGTGCCCGCGAAGATTTCGGAGCGCTTGTAGGCCTGATCGAGGCGGCTCCGATGCCGATGTGGTTTCGCGGCGCCGACATGCATCTGCGCCTGGTCAACAAGGCCTATGTCGCGGCGGTCGGTGCCGAAAGCGCCGATCAGGTGGTCGCCGACCAGATCGAACTGGTCGAGACGGTCAACGGGCGCACGGCAACGCAGGTCGCTCAACAAGCGGCCGACCGGCGCCAGCCGATCGAGCGGATCGTGAGTGCGACCATCGACCGCTCCCGCCGGACCATCCGCGTGACCGATCTGCCGCTGATGGGCGAGGGAATTGCGGGTTACGCGGTCGATATCGAGGAGATGGAGGAACAGGCGCGCGAGTTCCGTGCCTTCCGCGAAGCGCAGCGGTCGATGCTCGATCAGCTATCCATCGGGGTGGCTCAGTTCGATGCCGCGCACCGCATGACCTTTGCCAACCAGCCGTTCCATCGCGTGTTCGCCTTGCCGCCGGGAGTGGTGAACGACCGTACGACCTTCCACCACATGCTGCTGATCGCGCGCGAGAACGGGCGTATCCCGGAAGTGCGCGACTTCCCGGCCTGGCGCAACGAGATGGCGCAATGGTTCCAGCATGACGAGCCGCACGAGGAAGCCTGGTCGCTATCCGATAGCACGCATCTGCGTATCGTCGCCCAACCGCTTCCCGATGGCGGTCTCGTGATGATCGCCGAGGACCGAACCGAACAACTGGCACTGTCCGCAACGCGCGATACGCTGCTGCGAACACGCACGGCAACCTTCGACAGCCTGTTCGAAGCGCTGGCCGTCTTCGCACCGGACGGGCATCTCGAACTTTGGAATCGCGGTTTTCCGGGTGCCTGGGGAATCGACCCGGAAGTGCTCGATGGTCACCCTCAGGCCGAGGATCTGCTGAACGCAATCGCGAGCAACCTTGCCGATCCGTCATCGATATCGCGCATCAATCAGGTCATTCGTGCAGCAACGCTGGACCGCAAGAAAAGCGATGGGCGGATCGAACTTGCCGACGGGCGTACGCTCGACTTTACCGGGGTCCCGCTGCCCGATGGGAACGGCATGCTGACCGTGCTCGACGTCACGGCGTCGCGTCAGGCGGAAGAAGCCTTGCGCGAACGCAACCGTGCTCTGGAAGAGGCGGACGCGGTGATGACCCGCTTCCTCGCAAACATGAGCTACGAATTCCGAACGCCCCTGACCTCGATCGGTGGGTTTGCCGAATTGCTGACCAGCGGCATCGCCGGAGAACTGACTCCGCAGGCCAAGGAATATGCGCAGGCTATCTCACTGTCAGTCGGCAAGCTGACGGAGCAGGTGGAGAATGTTCTGGACCTGTCCCAATCCGAAGCGGGGCTGATGCCGCTTCGCAAGACCAAGGTCGAGCTGATGCCTTTCGTCACCCAAATCGTGCGCCAGCAGGAGCAACGGATAGTCGATAGTGGCCTGACCCTCGATCTGAGGGGCGATCCGGGGAAGACGATTACTGCCGATCCCCAGCAATTGCGGAGGGCGATTTCGCAACTGCTCGACAACGCTATCAACGGCACGCCGCGAGGTGGACGGATCCTGGTCGATATCGGGCGCAAGCGAGGCGAAACGAAACTCGTCATTTCCGATAATGGTCGCGGGATGAGCCAGCACGAGCTTGCCCGCGCGCTCGAAGGCATTCGCATGTCGGCCGATGGCAAGGGTATCGAGCGGCGTCAGGGGCTTGGCATTCCGCTCGCGCGTCAGCTTATCGAAGCGCATGGCGGGACTCTGGAAATTCATAGCCGCAAGAACGGCGGCACGACCGCGTCGATCACGCTGCCGTGAAAGTTGAGTTGCCAGACCTGCGCGCCATGGAAGCGTTTGGCCAGCGCATCGCAGGACGTGTTGCCCCGGGCGATGTCGTGGCGCTTTCGGGAACACTCGGAACTGGCAAGACCACTCTGGCCAGGGCGATTATCGCAGCGCTGGGGCATCAGGGCGAAGTGCCGTCCCCCACATATACGATAATCGAAACCTATGACGGTCTCCGGGTGCCGCTGGTCCATGCCGATTTCTACCGGCTCGAGGACCCCTCTGAAGTCGAAGAGCTAGGTCTCGACGACTATCGTGAGGGGGCGGTGCTCCTTGCAGAATGGCCTGACCATGCAGGAGGTTTCTCGCATGAGGCAGGCTGCCTTTCGATTGCGCTCGAAAAAGTGGGCGACGGTCGTGAAGCCGTTGTAACGCCGGGCACATCTTGGCAAGGCCGTTGGCCATGAGTGACGCGCTGCCCGAAGGCATTCACAGCTTCCTTGGCGATACCGAATGGGAAGGGGCGGAGATCGCCCCGCTCGTCGGCGATGCCAGCTTCCGCCGCTATTTCCGCCTGCGCATGGGCGGCAGGAGCGCCATGCTGATGCATGCCCCGCCGCCGCATGAAGATCCCAGACCGTTCCTGCATGTCGCCCACTGGCTCGACGCCAACGGGATGCGCGCGCCGCGCATCCTCGCCGAGGACGCGACCGAGGGCTGGGTTCTGACCGAGGACTTTGGCGACCAGCGGATGCGCGAATGGATCGATGAACACCCGGGCGACGAGCGGCACATCTACGCCAGGGCGATCGATGCGCTGGTCCAGCTGCATAATCTGCCGCCTGGACCGTTCGAGCCTTACGACATGGCGGTTTACCAGCGTGAGGTTGACCTCTTCGTCGAGTGGTATTGCCCGGCAATGGGGCTCGAAGTGGATAGGCCCGGCTGGACTGCGGCGTGGCAAGCGGCGCTCGCGCCCTTGGTCGAACGGCAGGATCCGGGCGTAACGGTGCTGCGCGATTACCATGCCGAGAACATCATGCTGCTCGAACCCGGCAAGCCATCCGGCGAGCAGGGGCTGATCGACTTTCAGGATGCTCTGGTCGGCCACCCGGCCTACGATCTCGTCAGCCTGTTGCAGGATGCACGGCGCGACGTATTGGAGGAACTCGAAGCGGAGATGCTCGATCGTTACCGCGGCGTCGCCAGCCTGGATGAGCACTTCGAAGCGGATTATGCGCGGCTCGGTGCGCAGCGCAACGCCAAGATCGTCGGTATCTTCACCCGCTTGTGGAAGCGGGACGGCAAGGCTCGGTATCTGGCCATGATCCCCCGCGTCTGGGCCGCGATGGAGCGCGATCTGGCGCATGAGGCGATGGCCCCGGTGGCTGAATGGTTCGCTGCGAATATTCCGCAGGAAATTCGCGACACTTTCGGCGGAGAAATCCAGTGACCGGCCTCGTAACCGATACCGCCATGCTGATGGCCGCAGGTCTGGGAAAACGCATGCGGCCGCTCACTGCGGCGACGCCCAAACCGCTGGTTCGCGTAGCCGGCAGGCCCCTGATCGATCGCGCATTGGACCGGCTCGATGAAGCGGGCGTGGCAAAGGCGGTCGTAAACGTCCATTATCTGGCGGATGCGATCGAGGCGCATATCGGTTCGCGTGCAGCGCCTAAGGTGACCTTTTCGGATGAGCGCGACCTTTTGCTCGAAACCGGCGGCGGAATGGTCAAGGCGCACGGTGCGGGATTGCTGCCCGATCCCTTTTTCGCCTGCAATGCCGACAGCATCTGGCTCGATGGGCCGCGCAATGCATTTGCCGATCTTTCAGCAGCCTGGGACCCCGAACGGATGGACGCGCTTCTGCTGGTGGTGACCCATGCGCGGGCCTATAATTTCGATGGTACCGGCGATTTCTATATGGACGGTTCCGGGCGCCTGACGCGCAAGCTCCCCGGCAGGATCGCGCCCTTCATCTACACCGGCATCCAGCTCGTTTCGCACCGGCTTCTGCGCGAAGCACCGGAGGGCAAATTCTCGACCAATACTCTGTGGAATCGGGCGATCGAAGAAGAACGGCTGTTCGGTCTCGCTTTTACCGGCCACTGGTACGAAGTCGGTACGCCTGCGCACATTCGCCCGACCGAGGCGGCGCTGACAGGTGGCTGAGCGCCCCCAGCCGAAAGTCTATTCGATTGCCGCGCATCGCGGTTTTGCCGATGCGCTGGTTGCGGGATTGGTCCCGCGCTATGCCGATCCTGAATTCGGACTCGCTCGCCTGACGTTGCTGCTCCCGAGCAGCCGAGCGCGCCGGAACGTATCCGAAGCTTTTATCCGCCAGTCGGGTGAGCAGGGCACGCCCGGCCTGCTGATGCCGCGCATGGCGGTGGTTGGCGATCTCGATCTTGACGAAACTCTGGGACCATTGCTCGATCCGCTCGGTGCCGAAGGTATTCCACCCGCTGTCGATCCCCAACGCCGCCTCTTCGCCCTCTCGAAGCTGATTGCCGAGACCATGGGCGACGATGCTCCCACCGGGGCCACCTTGCTGCGCCTAGCGCGCGAGGCTGGTGCGACGATGGACCGGCTTCTGGTCGAGGGTGTGGGCCCCGAGGAACTTGTCGGCGACGCCGTGCTGGACCTGTTCGGGTCGCTATCGGGGCATTGGCAGGACAGCTTGCATGTCTTTGCGACCGTGCAGGCCAAGTGGCTGGCTCAATTGCAGGAATGGGGCGCGCTCGACGCTGCGGCGCGGCGTAACCACCTGTTCGATTGGGCGGCGGAAAGGTGGCGGGCCGCGCCGCCCGAGACGCCGATCATCGCGGCCGGCGTGACGAGTGCGGCCCCGTCGCTCGCGCGACTTCTTCGCGTCATTGCCGACCTCGAAAATGGCGCAGTCATCCTGCCCGATTTTGACCTGACCATGTCACAGCATGTCTGGGACGAGCTTGGCCGCGCAGGTGCGGCACCTGAGCCCGGGGCTACGCCCTTCGCGCGAGAGGACGCAGTTACGCATCCGCAGTACCATCTCAAGCTGTTGCTCAACCGCATGGGCGTTTCCCGCGAAGAAGTGCAGCCCTGGCACCGCAAGGGCATGACGGCGGCTGCACCCGAACGCAGCCATGCCATCGGTTCGCTCTTCCTGCCGCCCGAGGCGAGCAAGAACTGGGTCGATCTCCCTGCGGACAAGCGCCGTCTTTCCGGCGTCCGGGTCATGCAGGCAGCGACGCCGGAGGAGGAGGCGCAGGCCGTCGCGCTGCTGGTGCGGGAGGCGCTCGACCAGCCCGAAAAGCGATTGGCCGTGGTAACGCCGGATCGACCTCTTGCGCGCAGGGTCGTCCATCACCTCGCACGCTGGAACATTCTGGCGGACGACTCCGCTGGGCGCCCGCTCTCGCAAACCGCCGCAGGGCGTGCTTTTCTGCTTGCCGCGGAGGTTATGGCCGAGAACGCCAAGGCCGTGCCGCTGATGGCCCTGTTCGGTCATCCGCTTGCTGATGGCGGGATGGAGCGAGGCGCATGGTTGCGGCAGATGCGCAAGGTCGAGCGCGAATTGCGAGGCCCGAGGCTTGAGGCCGGATTGGGCCCTATCCGTGATGCGGTCACAAGACTTGCACCTGAAAATCAGCGGCTGTCGGATTGGTGGCAGCTTGCAGAGACCGCCGTCTCTCCGCTGCTCCAGCGCGACCCGGCACAGCCAGCGGCTCTTGGCGATCTGATCGATACCATTGCCGAATGCGCCGAGGCGCTGTGCGGCGAAAAGCTCTGGGCCAGGGAAGACGGGCGCAGCCTGGCGCAATTTGTCGAAGATTTCCGCTTCCATGCGCGCGAGGCCGCCTTCGAAATTCGGCCGCGCGATGTCGTTCGCGTGCTCGCGGATGCAATGGAAGGGATTGCGGTCCGACCCCCTTATGGCGGTCATGCCCGCGTACAGGTCCTGGGCTTGCTCGAAGCGCGGATGAACCGGGCGGATCTCGTGATCTGCGCAGGCCTCAACGAAGGTGTCTGGCCCGCACCCGGTAGCGTCGATGCGCTTCTCGCCCCGCCGGTGCTGCGCGCGCTCGGTGTACCCGGAAGCGATTTCCGGGTCGGGCTTTCGGCACACGATCTCGCCGGAGCACTGGGCGCGCCGGAAGTCGTGCTGAGCCGCGCGGCGCGCGACGATGGCGGTCCGGCTATCCCTTCGCGTTTTCTGCTGCGTGTGCAGGCATTGCTTGGCGACCTGCTGCCAAAGCACACCGAGAGTCGTGCGATCGAACTTGCCCGGGCCATGGTTCGCGCGCCCGAAGCGCCTGCCTATCCACGCCCAAAGCCAATGCCGAGTGCCGAGCAGCGACTGGTCGACATCTCCGCTACAGCGCTCGACCGGTTGCGTGGCGATCCGTACCAGTTCTTTGCGGGCAAGATCATGCAATTGCAGGATCTCGATGCGCTCGATGCCGAGCCAAGTCCGGCGTGGCAGGGCGAGGTCGCCCACGAGATACTCGAGGAATGGCACAAGGCCGAACCGAAGGTGTCGATCGTCGAGGTGATGGAGCGCGTGTTCGAGCAGCGCAACGTCCACCCGCTTATGCGTGGACTATGGCAGCCGCGCCTGCAGTGTGCGCTCCAATGGGTCGAGCAGGAGATCGCCGAATACGAAGGGCGCGAGATTGTTGCGGTCGAGGCCTGGGGCGAAATGCATGTCGATGGCGTGCGCATCCACGGCAAGATCGACCGGCTCGACCGGTTTGCGGATGGCAGCCTTGGTATCGTCGACTACAAGACCGGATCGCCGCCATCCTCGAAGATGGTCGAGCAAGGCTATGCGCTCCAACTCGGCTTGCTCGGCATGATGGCGGAGAAGGGCGGTTTCAAGGCTGCTACAGGTGAGGCGACAGCATTCGAATACTGGTCGCTCGCCAAAGCTAGGAACGATGCCAATCCCTTCGGCTTCGGCTATGTCGAAACCCCGCTCAAGGTCGGCAGCAAGCGCAGCGGTCTGCCGCCAGAGGAGTTTCTGCCGACGACCGCGAAATATCTGGAAGGCGCCATTGCCGTCTGGATCAAGGGCGACGAACCCTTCACCGCGCGGCTGAATCCCGACTATCCGGGCTACGATACCTTCGACCAGCTGATGCGTCTCGATGAATGGCTCCCGCATATGGATGCCGAGGAGGATGTAGCGTGAGCGGCAAGGTCTATCCGCTCGTCGGCCACCAGCGCGACGCAGTCGATCCGCATGAGAGCGTGTGGCTGTCGGCCAGCGCGGGAACGGGCAAGACGCAGGTGCTATCGGCGCGGGTTCTGCGACTCTTGCTCGAACCAGGAGCCGATCCGTCACAAATATTGTGCCTCACCTTCACCAAGGCGGGTGCTGCCGAAATGGCGGTGCGTGTTAACGAAGTGCTAGCCCGCTGGGTGCGGTTGCCCGATACGGCGCTGGCGGAAGAACTCGGCCACTTGGGCGCCGCGACCGACCCCGAGACACGGGCGCGGGCGCGCTCGCTTTTCGCCCGCGTGCTCGATTGTCCCGGTGGTGGCCTGCGGATCGATACGATCCATGCCTTCGCGCAATATCTGCTGGCGGCATTCCCGAACGAGGCGCAGATCCTGCCTGGCAGCCAGCCGATGGAGGATCGTGACCGCGACCTTTTGAGCCTCGACGTACTCGCGGAACTGCTCGAAAGCGGCGATCCGGTCTTTCGCGAAGCTGTGGCCGAGATGAGCCGTCGCAAAGGCGCCGATGCGGTACGCGGCTGGCTGATGAAATGCGCCGGTTATCTCGACCTTTGGTATCAGCCGGACTGGCAGGGCGATCTCAGCGTTCCGGTGCGTCGCGCTCTGGGGATTCCGTCCGATGCCGGTAGTGAATGGGTCGAGAAAGCATGCGCCGATACCCGCTTTCCCATTTCCGCCTTGCAAACATGCAGCCGGGTGAATGCCGAATGGAATACCGCGACGGGGCTGAAGAATGCCGACTTCGCCGCAGGCTGGCTGGCAGCGAGTCCCGCCAAGCGCCTCGAAATGCTCGACGGCTTCTACGGCACCTTGCTTACGCAAAAAAGCGAGCCGAGCAGGCTGGGCAATCTCGAAAAGATCGATCCCTCCTACGGCATGCACATTGCCGAGGTTGTCGGTGGTATAACAGAAATAAGCGAACGTCGCGCCTTGCTCGACCTTGCGGACTTCCTCGTCCCGCAGCTCACCGCCGGGCGGACTTTCGCGTTCAGGTGGGAAGAGGCGAAGGCGCGCGAAAGTCTCGTCGACTTCGATGATCTTATCATGCGTGCTGCGCATCTCCTTTCGGACAATGCAATGGCGGACTGGATTCGCTACAAGCTGGATCGCAGCTTCGACCACATTCTCGTGGACGAGGCGCAGGATACCAACCGTGCGCAGTGGGAGATCATCGAAGCTCTGACCGACGATTTCTTCAGCGGCGAAGGCGCGCGGGGCAGTATCGTCCGTACGATTTTTACCGTCGGCGATTTCAAGCAGGCGATCTTCGGTTTCCAGGGAACGAGCCCGCGCAATTTCAGCGAGGCACGCGACCGCTTTTCCGAGCGTATGAGGCTGACGGCCGACGCGGCGAGCGAGATGCGGAATGGCGGGCGGCCGCGCTATCTTCAGGAATATGGGCTGGGCCAGAGTTTCCGCACCGCCGACAACGTACTCGATTTCGTCGACAGTGCGATCGACGCCATCGGTAGCGAAGAATTAGGTCTCGACCGTGACGCCGATGAGCACGAAGGGCAGGCCCGTCCCGGACTGGTCACCTTGTGGAATCTCATTCACGCCGACAGCGGCATGGATGACGGCGAGGTCGATGAAGGCTGGCTCGGTCGGCACGACCGCAAGCTCGCCGACCGGCTTGCCTTGCAGGTAAAGCGCTGGATGGATAACGGTTTTCCGCTGGTGAAGGATCGGAAGAAGGGCGAGCCGCCGCGCCGGGCGGGCCCGGGTGACGTCATGGTGCTGGTGAGAAAGCGCCGGGATCTTGCATCGCTCATCGTAGCACGGCTCTATCGTCACGGCGTACCGGTAGCCGGGGTCGATCGGCTCCGGCTCGGCAATCCGCTGGCGGTGAAAGACCTGATGGCCGCGATCCGCTTCGCCGCCCAACCGCTCGACGATCTGACGCTGGCCTGCCTGCTTGTCTCACCGCTGATCGGCTGGAGCCAGGAGGAACTGCTCGAACACGGATATCGCGAGAAGAACGTCCACCTGTGGGAGCACCTTCGCACCAGCGATCATCCGCGCGTAGCCGAAACCTTGGCGATCTTGCGCGAAATCCTGCGCCGCGCCGATTTCGACACTCCGCAGCAATTGCTGCACTGGATGCTGATCGGTCCAATGGACGGTCGCCGCAAACTGGTGGCGCGGTTAGGGCGCGAGGCGAACGATCCGATCGACGAATTGCTCAACGCTGCCAATGTCTATGCGGCGAGCCATATCGCCAGCCTGCAGGGCTTCATCCAATGGTTCGATGCGGGCGAGGGCGAGATCAAGCGCGATGCAGGCGAGGGCGGGGATCAGGTCCACGTTATGACCGTCCACGGTTCGAAGGGGTTGCAGGCACCGATCGTGATCCTTGCCGACGCTGCGATCGGCCCGGACGGTGCGCGGGATCTGGAGTTGGAATATGCAGCCCCCGGTACGGATGGAGTGCGCCGAATACCACTACCCGGCTTGACCAAGGAGCAGAAGGTCGGCCCCTTGCTCGAGACCGAGGAGATTGCTGCGGCTGCCGAGATGCAGGAGCACTGGCGTCTCCTCTATGTTGCTATGACGCGGGCGGAGGAAGCGCTTTTCATTGGTGGCTCGCTCGGCCCGCGGGACATGAAGCGCGGCGTGCCGCATGAGGATAGCTGGTATGCCCGCCTGCAACTGCTCTTCGGTGAAGACGCGCTGGCCGACGATCTGTGGGGCTCCCGGTGGGAATGGGGCGCACTGACCAAAGAGAAGCCGGTAAGGGCTTCGACGGAAGATAAACCCGCGGTCGAGCTGCCCGATTGGGCGATGCAGCCGGTTGGACCGGAACCGCGCCCGCCTCGTCCGCTATCGCCGTCGGGGTTGGGGGAAGTAGAGGGTAGCGATCCACCGCTGCCACCCGCGAATGCGATGGCGGCCGCGCGTCGCGGGACATTGATTCACGCATTGCTAGAAAGATTGCCACACGTCGCTGGAGAAGACCGCGCGGACAGCGCCGACGCGTGGCTGCTGCGGCAAGCGAGCGATCTTTCTGATGCAGAGCGGGACGATATCCTCTCACGGGCTCTCGCCGTACTGGCGGTCCCGGACTTTGCCGCGGTGTTTGGCCCCGAAGCGCTTGCCGAAGTGCCGTTGGCGGCAACCGTCGAGGGACAAGTGGTCGTGGGAACGGTTGATCGCCTGCTTGTCACACCGGCCAAGGTCACCGTGGTCGATTTCAAGACTGCCCGACGGCCGCCTGCATCGGCGCAGGAAATTCCGCCGCATACGATGAAGCAAATGGCGGCCTATGTCGCCGCGCTCGAGGTGATCTATCCCGGACGCGCGATCGAGGCCGCCGTGCTTTATACCCAGACGCCGCAACTGTTCGCCTTGTCGGGCGAGCGGCTTGCTACCTACAAGAGCGCGTTTGCAGCGCCGCAGGAAAGTTTTGTCCTCCCGCCCGTTGAGTAATCGCGCGAGCCGCCCACATCTGTGACAAGTTGAATCCCAGGAGATACCCCCATGGCTACCACCGCCGTCACCGACGCCAGCTTCAAGTCCGATGTTCTCGAGAGCGACAAGCCCGTGCTGGTCGATTTCTGGGCCGACTGGTGCGGCCCTTGCAAGATGATCGCACCAGCGCTCGAAGAATTGAGCGACGAGTTGGGCGACAAGGTTACCATCGCAAAGATGGACATCATGGAAAATCCCGACGTGCCGGGCGCGATGGGTGTGCAGTCGATCCCTTATCTGGTCCTGTTCAAGAATGGCGAGCCCGCTGCCCAGATGCGCGGTGCTGCGCCGAAAGGCCAGCTCAAGCAGTGGCTTGAGGGTGCGCTTTAATCCATTTTCGCGTATAGCTCGGCAAGTTGGTCCCACAGGGCCGGGCTTGCTGCGCCCAGCAGGCCCGTTCGGCCCACCTCGTCCACGCGATAGAGTGAGCCGTCGGGCCTCGCTGCTTTCCCGCCCGCTTCGTTGAGCCAGAGCGCGCCTGCCGCGTGGTCCCAGGCGAGAGTGCGTTCGAAAATCGAGACGTCGTTTACTCCGAGCGCCAGGCGCGGATATTGCTCTGCTGCGCAATAGGGAATGTCGACTAATTCGTATTTCGGCGAGATATGTCGGATGGTGGCCTTGCGCCTCTCGTCATCCATGAAAATCAGCGAAATCGCGGCCAGTGGCGGTGTGCGCCCCGTTGGCTGCGCGGTAATCCTAACGCCATCGACAAAGGCACCCTTACCTTTGTGAGCGGCGCAGAATCTTCCGGTCAGACAATCGAAGAGCCACCCTGATCGGGCCTCGCCACGGTCTGCGCGAGCGATGATGATGCCGAAGGGTGGCTTGCCCGCGGCGAAATTTCTCGTGCCGTCGACTGGGTCGACAATCCAGCAGGGGCGGTCGAGACGGTCCATGATCGATGGATCGGCATGCGCCGTTTCCTCTCCTACGAACGCCAAAGACCCGTCGATTGTGGCCAGTCCTTCGTGCAGGAGTGCTTCGCTGTCCTTGTCCGCGACCGTGACGGGGTCATTGCCGCCTTTGTCTTCCACCTCTCCCGCAGCTAGATTGCGATAGCGAGGCAGGATGGCCTGCTCGGTGACGCGCTGCATCAGCGCGAGAATTTCAGCGTCGAGCGCTCGTTCACCCTGAGCCTGTCGTAGGGTCAAGAGCGATAGTCCGCGTTGATAGAAATGTATCCGTGCGTGAGGTCGCACGTCCAGACCGTTGCGCGACCGTTGCCTACACCGAGATCGACATCGATGCGAATGTCCTTTCCTTCGAGGTGTCGGGCTACCGGAGCCTCGTCATAATCGGCGAGCGGTTGACCGTCCTTTGCCGCCCAGGTTCCGCCGAAACCGATGGAAAGCCGGTCACGATCTGCAGGCTCGCCAGCCTTGCCCACTGCCATCACCACGCGCCCCCAATTGGCATCCCCGCCAGCGATGGCTGTCTTCACCAACGGCGAATTGGCAATGGCGAGCCCCACGCGTCGGGCGCTGTGATTATCGGCCGCGCCGGTAACGGCGATCTCGATGAATTTCTGTGCTCCTTCGCCGTCGCGAACGACCTGGTGGGCGAGGTCGCGGCAGCATTGGAGCAGGGCAGCGTAGAAAGCATCCGCACCCGTATCGTCCCACGAGGATAGCGGCGCATTGCCCGCCTTTCCGGCTGCGAACAGCAATACGGTGTCGCTGGTCGAGGTGTCGCCATCGACCGTGATGCAGGAGAACGTCGCCTCATTCGCCTGCGACAGCATTTCCTGCAGGAAGGCAGGTTCCACAGCAGCATCGGTGAAGATGTACCCTAACATGGTTGCCATGTCCGGCGCGATCATCCCGCTGCCCTTGATGAATCCAGCGAGTTCGACCCGTGTCGACCCAAGCAGAGCGGAAGCTCCCGCCCCCTTGGTAAAGGTATCGGTAGTGCCGATCGCGCTGGCGGCCTCCTCCCAGTCACAAGGTGCGGCTATTATTGCGGCTTCGATCCCGGCTTTTGCCTTATCCTTGGGTAACGGCACACCGATCACACCCGTCGAGGAAACGAAGACCTCGTTCGGTTCGCAATCGAGTGCTGCGGCGACCTGGCCCATGATCTGCTCGACCGCCTCGCGTCCACGATATCCGGTGAAGGCATTCGAGTTGCCGGCATTGACGATCAACGCGCGGGCTTGGCCGAGCCTGACCTGCTCGCGTCCAAGCTCGACTTCGCTGGAAGCGCAGGCGCTGCGCGTGAAGACACCGGCCACAGTGGTGCCCGGAATCAGTTCCACGAATGTCAGATCGCAGCGGTCCCACGCCTTGTAACCCGCACGGGCGACGCGCAGCGTCACGCCACCGATTTGCGGCAGGTCGGGGAAGGGGCGGGCGAGGGGAGAGCGTTCGAGATCCATTGCGCAAGCCGATAGGCGCAGAGCGGCCCGGGGTAAACGGCCAAGCAGGGTGGACGCGCGCGACGACACGCCCTATCTGACCGATGCAATGCTTCGTCGCCTGATTACCTTGCTCGCAATCCTGACCGGCCTCGCCGCTGCAGGATCGCCTGCGCATGCAGTGGTCTACGATTCCGCAGCGGGGGTCGAACTGGCTGCGAAGGCAGAAAGGTCCTGCAAAGGCGATGCCTGCGAATGCATCGGCGCCGAACGCCAGGCGTTCACTGCGCCACAGGAAAAGAAGCCCTGCAAGCCAGCCGTTGTCATCACGGCGGTTATTCCGACCGTACAGTTCGGCATCGATCGCGCTTACGAATAGCTCGCAGCAGCATTCCAGATTTCCTCCCGGCACGACCAGCGTGCGCGGGCGTTCACACCATAGAATTCATCCGGAAGGCTCAAGGCCCCTCACATGCTCAATTCCATCATGAAGTCGATGTTCGGCTCGTCCAACGACCGTTACGTCAAATCGCTTGGCAAGATCGTCAACCAGATCAACGCACTCGAACCGCAATTGCAGGCTCTCTCCGATGAGGAACTCGGAGCACAGACCGACAAGTTTCGTGCGCAGCTGGCCGATGGCAAGACGCTCGACGATATCCTGCCCGAAGCCTTCGCCACCGTACGCGAAGCGTCGATCCGTGTGCTCGGCATGCGTCATTTCGACGTGCAGATGGTCGGCGGTATCGTCCTCCATCGCGGTGAAATCGCCGAAATGCGTACGGGTGAGGGCAAGACGCTGGTCGCTACGCTGGCGACCTATCTCAACGCGATCGAGGGCAAGGGCGTCCACGTCGTCACGGTCAACGATTACCTCGCCGCGCGCGACGCCGAGTGGATGGGGCGTCTACACAAGTTCCTTGGCCTGACCATCGGCGTGATCGTCCCGAACCTTGGCGAGCATCAACGCCGCGAAGCGTATAATGCCGACATCACCTATTCGACCAATAATGAGCTCGGCTTCGACTATCTGCGCGACAATATGAAACATGAACGCAGCCAGATGGTGCAGCGCCCCTTCAATTTCGCGGTCGTCGATGAGGTGGACTCGATCCTGATCGACGAGGCCCGCACCCCGCTGATCATCTCCGGGCCGACCGAAGACAAGTCCGATCTCTACATCTCGATCGACGAGGTGGTGAAGACCTTCCCCGACGACTGGTACGAGAAGGACGAGAAGCAGCGCAGCATCCAGCTGACTGAAGAAGGCACCGAAGAAGTCGAAAAACTGCTGATCGAGAAGGGTATCCTCGAAACCGAGAACCTCTACGATGTGGAGAACACGCAGGTCGTTCATCACCTCGATCAGGCACTGCGCGCGGTGCATATGTTCAAGCGCGATACCGACTATATCGTGAAGGACGACAAGGTCGTCATCATCGACGAATTCACCGGTCGTATGATGGAAGGCCGCCGCTGGTCGAATGGCCTGCATCAGGCCGTCGAGGCCAAGGAAGGCGTCAAGATCGAGCCGGAGAACCAGACGCTCGCATCAATCACTTTCCAGAACTACTTCCGCATGTATCCCAAGCTGTCGGGCATGACCGGTACCGCCGCGACCGAAGCGGCCGAGTTCTGGGACATCTACAAGATGAACGTGGTCGAAATTCCGACCAATGTCCCCGTCGCGCGCATCGATGAGGACGACGAGTTCTACAAGAACACGCAGGACAAGTTCAAAGCCATCGCCAAGGCCATCGCGGAGAAGAACGCCATTGGCCAGCCGGTGCTGGTCGGTACGGTATCGATCGAGAAATCGGAAATGCTCAGCGAATTCCTCAAGCAGGAAGGCGTCAAGCACGAGGTTCTCAACGCCCGCCAGCATGAGCGCGAGGCGCATATCGTGGCGCAGGCCGGTCGCATCGGCGCGGTCACCATCGCCACCAACATGGCCGGCCGCGGAACCGACATCCAGCTGGGCGGCAATGTCGATTTCCGCATTGATGACGAGCTCGCCGAAATGGAAGAAGGGGCCAAGAAGGATCTTGAGCGGGATCGTATCAAGGCCGAAGTCGCCGCGGAGCGCCAGAAGGTGCTCGATGCGGGCGGATTGTTCGTGCTCGGCACCGAACGCCACGAAAGCCGCCGCATCGACAACCAGCTGCGCGGCCGTTCGGGCCGCCAGGGCGATCCCGGTCTCAGCCGCTTCTACCTGTGCCTGGAAGACGACCTTCTGCGCATCTTCGGTCCGGACACACTGTTCGCCAAGATGATGAACTCGAACCTCGAGGATGGCGAGGCGATCGGTTCGAAATGGCTCTCCAAGGCCATCGAGACCGCGCAGAAGAAGGTCGAGGCGCGCAACTACGAAATCCGCAAACAGGTCGTGCAGTACGACGACGTGATGAACGACCAGCGCAAGGTCATCTACGAGCAGCGCGCCGAGATCATGGACAGCGAAGCGGTGGACGACGTGGTGATCGACATGCGTCACGATGCAATCAATTCGCTGGTCGGTGAGGCCTGCCCGCCGGGATCCTATCCCGAGCAGTGGGATATCGAAGGTCTCAAGGAGCGGGTTGGCGAAGTGCTCGGCATCGAGGTGCCAATCGAGCAATGGGTCGAGGAAGATCAGGTCGAACCGGAGATCATCGAGGAACGCCTTGCCGCCGAAGCCGACACGATCATGGACAACAAGATCGCCGCAGCCGATCCTGCCTTATGGCGCCGTATCGAAAAGAGCGTGTTGCTGCAGGAACTCGACGGGCAGTGGAAGGACCACCTCGCCACGCTCGATGCGCTGCGCCAGGTGGTGGGCCTACGCGCCCACGCGCAGAAACAGCCGCTCAACGAATACAAGCAGGAAGCTTTCAGCCTGTTCGAAACCATGCTCGACAAGTTGCGCGAGACGGTTACCAACAAGCTGATTCGCCTTGAACTGGTCGAACCGGCACCGCTGCCGCAGGTCGACTTGCCGGATCTGCCCGATTTCCTGACCGGCCATATCGATCCGCTGTCGGGCCTCGAGGACTCGAACGATGGCGACGGTTCCGCAACGCGCGAAGCATTGTTCGGTGCGTTGGCGGGTAGCCCGCGTGCCGCCGTCGGGCCGGGCGGCTCGGCGAGTGAGAACCCCTATGCCGCGATGGACATCAGCCGCAATTCGCCTTGCCCTTGCGGCTCGGGTAACAAGTACAAGCATTGCCACGGGGCGATTAGCGCCCGGGCCTGACCGGTTATTGCAACCCCGTTGCTAGCTGTGGCGGGGTTGTCTGGCCATCGGCACCAGCGGTGGACTGCCCGGTTCCGGCAGGATCGGGTCGCCTGCCTGCTCGAAGCCGCAAGCGTTGTAGAATCCGGTATTCGCCGGGTTCGAATTCTCGAGATAGGCGGGCATCGCGGCCCTGTCGCAGGCATCGAGCATCGGTTGGATCAGGGTGCGGCCCAGCCCTTTGCCTTGCGCTGCGGGGCGCACACCGATGCTGAAGAGATAAGCGTGATCGAACGTCGGGTGACGCTTTCCCATCGCTTCGCCGGTGCGTATTCCGCGCCTCACCGCGCCGGGACCGCATTGCAGCAAGGTCGGAATAGCGAAAGTGATATAATCCATCAGCGAGAAGTTCGCATCGCCGCCGGGTAGCATCCACATGCAGGCACCGTCGTGGCCGTGTGAATAGCAATAGCCGCGCGGGACGTAGATGCGGCGCGCTTGCAGGTGGAACAGGTGCCTGATCCCGGCAAATCTGCCGAACAGCCAGAGGTTGAAAGGATCGTTGCGAAAAGAGTCGGCAGTGATGTCGCCTATCGACCGAGCATCGCGCGCGCCTGCCCTGGTCAGTGCATCGCCCAGTTCAATATCGCTTTCGATCATCGCGCCGTCCTCCCGCACACAGGCGCTAGCGCGAGCGCACCGAGCCGTCTAGGCAAGGCGAATGGTCGCACTCATTGCCGGATTTTTCATAGCTGCGTTGCTCTATGCGAGCGTCGGCTTCGGCGGCGGCTCGACCTATACCGCGCTACTGGCGTTGGGCGACGTCGACTACCGCATACTCCCACTGCTTTCGCTGTCCTGCAACATCGTGGTTGTCGCAGGCAGTTCGGCCCGTTTCGCGCGCGCGAAGATCACACCTTGGCGGAGCGCGCCATTACTGACCGGGATTGCTGCTCCTGCGGCCTTTCTCGGCGGATTGACGCCGATCGCGGAGGCCATGTTTCTTACCATACTCGGTGCCAGCCTCGTCCTTACCGCGCTTTCGCTGCTACTCCCGGTCGGCAAGGAGGATGCCGACACGCCGACGCGTTTTGCCCGTTTCATGCCGCTATTCGCTGTCGCGTTCGGTTATCTAGCGGGACTGGTTGGCATCGGCGGAGGCATCTTTCTCGCGCCCTTTCTCCACCTTTCGCGATGGAACGGCCCGCGGGCGGTTGCTGCGACAGCGAGCCTGTTCATCCTTGTCAACTCGCTGTTCGGGCTCGCCGGACAATTGCTCAAGGGCGGGGTGGGGCGGTTAGGAGCCGCCGTCGATCTCGGGCTGCCGCTGCTGCTTGCCGTTGCGATCGGTGGCCAAATCGGTAGCCTGCTCGCCCTCAAATATCTGCCACAGCGCTGGATACGACTTGGCACCGCGGCCCTCACTGCATGGGTCGGCGTGCGGTTGCTGTTGAATTCGTGAGGAAATCGGCATCGCGAGTTCGACCATCGCAATCGCTGCGAGAGCGGTGTTACGCCGATCACTTCGCTTGCGGGATTATTCCATACTTTTTCAGGCTGTTTTCAATCCGCTCACGAAACCTGCCATAGTGGAGCCACTGCCCGATCGAACTCGAATAGATTGGCGAGCGGACCTGCACCGAGCTTGCCGTCGCGACCGGCTGGTTGTTGCGTTCGAAATCCATGCACGCCTCCTCCCAGTCCAGACCGCAGAATTCCAGCAGCTGTTCGGTTTTTCCGCGCTGGTCGGCCACAACGTCTTCATACCGGATTGCGATAAACCGGTCTGGCGGCAAAATGGCTTCATAGGCCGACGCCATGCGCTCGAACCCGGCGATGAAATGGGCTGTATCCTCAAGATCGTAGGAATAGCTGTAGTAGCTGAAGCCAGTGGCAAAAAGCTGGCGGTAGTTGGCCATCAGCAAATCGTGCGGCGAACGCCGCAGGCAGATCACCCTTGCTCCAGGCAGGGCGCGCAGGATGGCGGGCACGAAGAAGGAATTGAACGGCATCTTGTCGATGTAATGGCCTGCTTCTCCTGCGAGGGCTTCGGCGCGCGCGCGATAGGTATCGCCCACTGGAGTCAGATCGCTGCATTCGGCTGCTGCTTGAAGCACTCCGGCGTCGAGCACCATTGGGCCGGGGGTGTCGACGAACTTCTTGAGCACGATGGCGAAATCCGACAGCTCACCGACCGAAGTGACCTGTGAATGCGAGGTAAGGATGCGCTCGACCAGCGTGGTCCCGCTCCGTGGCATGCCAACGATGAAGATCGGGCGCTCGTCTCCCGCTCGCACAGCAGGTATCGGCTGTGTCTCGATCGAAGCGATGGCCGCATCCGCCAGTTTTGCTGCAAAAGCGCGATCGTGCCCGACTTGGGCGCGCTTCGCTTGCTTGGCCTTTTCCAGCCAATCGAAAGAGGCATCCCAATTGCCGCGTGTTTCCTCGATCCGTGCGAGCGCATGCCCGAACAGCAGGCGCGTTTCCGCATCGCTGGTAGCTTCGAACTGCCGCTCGAGCGGGGCGAGCCAGTCGGCATCCGGCCTTTTCGCCAGTTGCGCCAAGGCAAGCCAGCCGCGCGCATGCGAGGGATCCTGCCCAACGAGCTCGCGAAACTGTTGCTCGGCTTCGCTCAGCTCGCCCGCGAATTGAAGCGCTACAGCAAAGTTGTAGCGATGGTCCGCGTTGTCTGGAGCCTTGTCGCTGGCGATCCGGAGCGGGGCCACGGCTGCTTCGTGATGTCCTGTGCGCGAGAGTACCACGCCGAGCTGGTTGGCGATATCAGGGTCGTCGGTCCCAAGCCCGGCGGCGCTCATCGCATGGCGTCGCGCCGCTTCCTGATCTTGGCGCAGCAGGGCGACCCGCGCCTTGAGGACATCCAGCCAGCAATCGGCAACGCCCGCTTTGTCGAGCACGTCGCACAGTTTCAATGTGGCTGGCTGGTTGCCGTGCTCGAGCGCGATCGCGGCCATAACGAGCACCGCCTGTCGGTCTTGAGGATCGCGGCGCAGCGCTTCCTGTGCCGCGGCATGAGCGTCCTTGAACTCGCCAGAAAACAGTTTCCTTTTGGCAACGCTGGTCGAGGCAAATTTATCGTATATCGGAATTACCTCTGGTGTCATTTGACATAATTATTTCGCCATTGCAGAAATTTGATGCTGCGTTGCAGCAAACGGATCGCGCATGTCAAAAAACTATGAGGGAAGCAATCGACATGAAAGCCCAAATTACACACCGGTTGGTTCGCGCGGCATTGCTGGGATCGACCATCATCGGCTCCAGCTATGCTGCGCCCCTGATGGCGCAGGATGCGGATACCGAAGCTGAACCGACCAATACGATCGTCGTGACCGCCACACGACGCGCGGAGTCGGTGCAGGACATTCCGCTCAACATCGCTGCAGTGGGTGCCGAACAGATCGAGGAGCAGGGGCTCACCGAATTGTCGGACCTGCTTCCCTTCGTCCCGGGTATCAACATCGTTGATCGCGGTGGCCGCCAAGGCAATCCGGTCATCGTGCGCGGCCTCAATGTCGATGCGATCGGCTCGGGTGACGGCAATAATGATGGTGGGGGCACCGTCGCTACCTATCTCGGTGAAATCCCGGTTTTCGTCGACCTCAAGCTGAACGATCTCGAGCGGGTCGAAGTCCTGCTCGGACCGCAAGGCACACTTTACGGTGCGGGAACGCTGGGCGGTGCGATCCGCTACATTCCGGTGAAACCGCAGTTTAACGAGGCCAGTGTCGAAGTGCGGGCCGAGGCGTCCAAATATTCCAAGGCATCCAGTCTCAGCCACGAAACCGGCTTTACCGCCAATTTTGGCTTAACCGACACCTTGGCAATACGCGGCTCGCTCGACTGGTCGCACGACTCCGGCTTCATCGACTATGTTAACGTGGTCGATGAAATCGGTGTCACCAATCCGGATACAGCCGACGGACTCAATCGGATCAAGGACGCCGATGGCGAAGATATAATCTCGGGTCGCGTGGCGGCGCGGTGGGAGCCTGCCCCGTGGCTGGATAGTACGCTGACCTACTACTTCCAGGAAGCCGATATCGAAGGCCGCCGGGTTTCGCACTGGCGCAGCGATGTGCCGGGCCTCCTCGACGGGACCGACAGTGTTGGCAAATATGAGAACGCGTTCCGGGTCCGCGAACCCAATACCATCAAGAACGACCTGCTTGCGCTCGAAGTTGTGGCCGATCTTGGCTTTGCCGAGCTGACTTCTGCTACGGGCTGGAGCCATTTCGACGACGATGGCCAACGTGATCAGACGACGCTGCTCGTAACGCTGGAATACAGTTATGAACTGTTCCCGTCATTCACCGCCTTTACCCGCGAGCGTGGCGAGGAAGAGCGGTTCAATCAGGAAATTCGGCTGGTATCGACCGGTGACGGCCCGCTGAACTGGATTATCGGCGGCTACTACAACAAGCTCGATACGGCAGCCCTTTCAGCCGAATTCGTGCCGGGCTACGTTCCTTATGTTAACCAGCCGGCGCTCGACTTTGGCCTGACGGATCGCCCTGATGCGCTCGAATACTTCTCGGCCGATCGTAACCGGCTGGTCGAGAAGGCAGTCTTCGGTGAGGTCGGTTACGAGTTTTTCGATGCGCTCACGATCACCCTTGGCGGTCGCTATTACGATTACAGTCTGAAAGCGGCGTCGACGGTAGACTTTCCACTGTTTGAGCCCCTGAGTTACCAGCCGCTTACCTTGGGCGAGATCGGCAACCTTGCTTTCGATCCCGAGCTTGCCCAGTCGGATGACGGTTTCCTGTTCAAGGCCAACGCCTCATGGAAGGTCAGTCCGGACCTGCTTGTCTATGCGACAGTCAGCGAAGGTTATCGTATCGGTGGCGTGAACGGTGTGGGTCAGTGCGATCCCTATGATCCCACCGGCGCAAACACACAGGGTGCCTGCGCCTTGGCGCCAGGGCAGGAATACGATGCGGGTAATGGCCAGGTGGGCGTATCGGTCCGCGATGAGCGCCAGTTCGCACCGGACAAGACCCGCAACTACGAACTCGGGTTCAAGTCGACTCTGCTGAATGGTGACATGACCTTCAATGGCGCGTTCTACTATATCGACTGGATAGACCCACAGCTCGGTTCCTCGACGATCAACGCCAACATTCCGATCACCGTCAATGGCGGAGGTGCGGAATCGAAGGGCGTCGAATTGTCAGCCTCTTGGCGTGCGACCGACAGGCTGCAGTTCCGCGGTAACTTCAGCTACATCGATTCGACGCTGACTACGCTTACACCGGACCTCATCCGTACCATCAACCCTCCCGGTTTCGGATCTGATTTCGAAGACGGTCAGGACGGCGATCGACTACCCGGTTTCCCCGAAACCCAGTTCTCGCTGTTCGGTATGTATGACATGCCGCTGGCGAATGGCGACAGCCTCAAGTTCAACGCTAGTTATTCGTGGCAGGGTGACGTTCTCACCCGTGCAGGCGGCAGGGGATCCAGTCTGACGCTCGACAGCTTCGGTGTCGCCAATGCAGCGCTTACCTATGAGGCGGAGCGGTTCTCGGCGACGCTGTTCGTCGACAATCTGTTCGATGAATTTGCCGAAACGGGAGCAATCGGAACCCGGTTGAACAATCAGGACGTCTTCGATTTCGAAGGTGGACCGGTCTATGTCCGCGGATTTTCCACGCACATCCTGCCGCCGCGCCAGATCGGCCTGCGGTTCAAATACCACTTCGGTGACTGACATCTCGGATTGTTGATTTTAAGCGGCCAGCGCTCCTTGAAGCGATGGCCGCTTAAGGTGCTCATTTAAATTCAATCTTAGAACCTGTCAGATCACAGCGAGGTTAAGGCAAGAGCCGCGGCCGACACTAATAGGACGTGTTGAATGCCCACCTGAAAACCTGCGTTGCAGTGCTCTTAAAAAAAGAACATAACATGAACGATGTGATTCGCTCATGGCTGATAAACCTTGCCCACACCTTGTCGCGCCGTTGACTACACCAAGCCTAGTGGGGGATGCATATTTCCCTGCGCGGGCCACTTTACAGGAAATCTTCGGGGTTCCGAGCGATGCAGCGGCGGTTGGACTAGCCCTGTCGCAGACCCAACTGAATTGGTCCAAGCCCTTGTTCTGGGTGCAGGAGGCCAAAGTGCTCAAGACGGCGGGAAGAGTGTTCACGCACGGCCTGCCGCGGACCTTGCGCAGGCCGGTTCTGCATGTCGCAGCCCGGAATGCCCGCGACGTGCTATGGGCTATGGAGGAAGGGCTCAAATGCTCCGCGCTCGGCGCGGTTATCGGCGAACTATACGGCAATCCGCGTGCGCTCGACTTTACCGCCTCGCGGCGGTTGGCAGCGGCGGCGGAGCGCTATGGTACACCGGCCTTCCTGATTCGCACCGACGCTCAGGCCGATCTGAGCGGGGCACGGCGTCGCTGGCGTGCGGAAAGTCGCCCCTCCCTGCGCCATCCATACGATTCCAGGGCCCCCGGCATGCCAGCCTGGTCGCTCGATCTGTTCCGCGCTCGCGACATGCGCCCCGGACGATCGGAGGTCGCCTATGACAGCGCGACGCATCGTCTCGATATGGTTTCCCGACCTAGCGATGGAGCGCTGGCGCAGGGCGCATCCCGATACGGATGATGCGCAGCCGCTGGCACTGGCGAGCGAGGGACCGCACGGCCTAGTCATCGATGCGGTGAACGAGGCGGCGCGCGATAGCGGCGCGAAACCCGGGCAGCGCATGACCGATGCGCGAGCGATCTGTCCCACCCTTGTACTTGAATCCGCTGACCGTGCCGGGGATGCGCAATCGCTGGCACGGCTTGGCCATTGGGCCAGACGCTGGAGTCCGTGGACAGCGGTGGATGGGGCGGACGGCCTGCTGCTCGACAGCACAGGAGGCGCACATTGCTTCGGTGGCGAAGCAGCGATGCTGGAGCAGATCGAAACGGCATTCGGCATGCTCGGTTTTACCGCCCAGCTGGCTATCGCCCCGACCATTGGCGGAGCATGGGCGCTGGGGCGTTTCGGAGCCTCGGACCGTATCATCGTCGAGCCGGAAGGCGTGTCTAAGGCACTTGCTCCTCTGCCTGTAGAGAGCCTGCGGATCGATTCCGATGCGGCATTGTTGCTGCGACGCCTCGGCCTCAAGACGGTCGGAGCGCTGGCGGATATCCCGATAACGGCACTCGCGCGGCGGTTCCGCAAGCATCGGCACGAGGTCGCCAATCCATTGACACGGCTCCAGCAAGCCTACGGCACGACCCGGGAAGTGGTCGCGCCTCTCGCACCGCAGACGATTTATCGTGTCGTCCAGCGAGTGGCCGAACCCGTGCAGTACGTCGCGATCCTCGAACCGCTTCTCGCCGATCTTGCTGAACGGTTATGCGATGCCCTCGAGGCGGGTCAGCGCGGCTTGCGGCGGGTGTGCTTCGAAGCGTTCCGGGTCGATGGATATGTAGCGCAGCTCGAGGTCGAAACCGCTGCTCCGGTGCGCACACCCAACCATATCGTCCGGCTATTCGCGGAACGGCTCGAAAAGCTCGATGCCGGATTCGGTTTCGACACCTTCGCCCTGACGGCGCAATGGCACGAACCAATGGAAGCCTGGCAGAAGGGGATCGGGGAAGACGAAGAAAAGGGTATTTTGCTACCGCATTTGCTCGATCGCCTGCGTGTACGGTTAGGTGCAGAGAATATCTCGATGCCGACGCCCTATGCCAGCCACATTCCAGAAAGGTCGCTGGCCTGGGGGGATGGGCAGGAACGGTTTCCCTCAATTGAGGCACCATCGCGGCGCGAACGCCCGATACGACTGTTCGACCGTCCTGAGCCAGTGACGGTAATCTATGCCACACCGGACGGCCCGCCGCGCCGGTTTCGCTGGCGGTATCAACTGCACGATGTTGCCAAGGCCGAAGGGCCGGAACGGATCGCACCCGAATGGTGGCGAGAGAAATCGACCGTGCGGTTGAGGGACTATTACAAGATCGAAGATCGCAAGGGTCGACGTTTCTGGATCTATCGCAATGGCGTGGTCGACGATAGGCGTGGCGGTCCGCCGCAATGGTTCATGCACGGGCTCTTTTTCTGATGCCCGACCCACCTCTTACTCCTGCGAAACATACGCTCAAGCGCTTGAGTGAGGATTTCGGGACGAACCCACCCACGCCCTTCGTCGAGCTTGGTGTGACTAGCTGCTTCTCCTTCCTGCGCGGAGCGTCCGATGCCTGCGACCTGGTCGAAGCCGCATTCTGTCAAAAGCACCACGCGCTCGGCATTGCTGATCGTAACACCATGGCCGGTGTCGTCAGACTGTATAGCGAAGCGAAGACGGCAAAGTTGCGGCCGGTTATCGGATGTCGGGTGGTACTCGTCGAAGGACACGAATTCCTCGCCTATCCTCGGGACCGTGCGGCCTATGGTCGGCTTTGCACGCTGCTTTCGCAGGGCAAGATGCGAACGATCGATGGGCAATGGCAGGATAAAGGGGAATGCCACCTGACCCTCGATATGCTTGCCGAACATTCGGAGGATGTGCAGCTGATCGCGCTGCCGGACGAAGATATCGACGCTTTCACAGAGACGCTGCCCATACTCGCTGCACGTTTACCGACGATGCAGCATGTTGCCGTTTCCTATCTCTATCGTGGTGACGATCGCGCACGGATTATGCGGCTCGATGCTCTGGCGAAGGGGCAGGGCTTGTCTATCCTCGCCACCAACGACGTTCACTATCACACACCTGAACGCCGCCCGCTGCAGGATGTGATGACCTGTATTCGCGAGAAGACGACCATCGCAGATGCGGGGTATCTGCTCCATGCGAATGCCGAACGGCACCTCAAGAGCCCCGAGGAGATGCAGCGCCTGTTTGCGGACTGGCCGCATGCGATCGCCGCAACACGTGAAGTGGCGGATCGGTGCACCTTCTCGCTCAAAGAGCTGCAATACGAATATCCTGAAGAGACTGTGCCGGGCGATCAAACGTCGCAGGATTATCTCGAACAGGTTGCGTGGGAAGGTGCTGCGTGGCGTTATCCGGACGGGATCCCGGACAAGGTCCGCCGTATCGTCGAGCGCGAATTGGTCCTGATCAGACGGCTCGACATCGCGCGCTATTTCCTGACCATCAAGGATATCGTCGATTACGCACGCAATTGCGATCCGCCGATCCTGTGCCAGGGACGCGGTTCCGCCGCCAACAGTGCGGTCTGCTATTGCCTGGGGATTACCGCGGTCGATCCGGCGCAGGTCGATCTGCTGTTCGAACGCTTCATTTCCGAGGAGCGTAGGGAGCCGCCCGATATCGACGTGGATTTCGAGCATGAGCGGCGCGAAGAGGTGATCCAGCACATCTACGATAAATATGGTCGGCACCGCGCCGGGCTATGCGCCACGGTGATCCATTACCGACCGCGTTCCGCTATCCGGGAAGTGGGAAAGGTGATGGGGCTGTCGGAGGATGTCACCTCGGCGCTGGCGAGGACTATCTGGGGTAGCTGGGGCAGCTCGGTCGATGAATCCAAAACCGAGGAAGCCGGGCTCAACCGCGACGATCCCTATCTCAAACGCGTGGTAACCCTGACCGAGCAATTGATCGGCATGCCCCGGCACCTGTCGCAGCATGTCGGTGGCTTCATCCTGACCCAGGGACCGCTGATCGAGACTGTGCCGATCGGTAACGGTGCGATGGCCGATCGCAGTTTTATCGAGTGGGACAAGGACGATATCGACGAACTCGGAATCATGAAGGTCGATGTGCTTGCGCTTGGCATGCTGACCTGCATCCGCAAGGCCTTCGATCTGATCGACGCACATTATGGGCAGCGCTACACGCTTGCCTCGGTGCCGCGCGAAGTGCCCGAAGTTTACGACATGCTCTGCAAAGCGGACTCGATCGGCGTGTTCCAGATCGAAAGTCGTGCACAGATGAGTATGCTACCGCGCCTGAAGCCGCGCACTTTCTACGATTTGGTGATCGAAGTGGCGATCGTCCGCCCCGGCCCGATCCAGGGCGACATGGTGCATCCTTATCTCAGACGCCGCTCCGGGAAGGAAAAAGTGGAATTTCCCTCTCCGCATCCCGATCACGGCCCGCCCGATGAATTGAAGAACATCCTCAATCGGACCATGGGTGTGCCGATCTTTCAGGAACAGGCGATGAAGATCGCAATCGATGCCGCTAGGTTTACGCCCGAAGAAGCCAACGAGCTGCGTAAGGCGATGGCCACCTTCCGCTCACGCGGGACGATTGAACGGCTTGAAAGCAAAATGGTGAGCCGGATGATCGAACGCGGCTACGATCTGGATTTTGCTCATAATTGCTTCAACCAGATCAAGGGGTTCGGCGATTATGGTTTCCCGGAAAGCCATGCCGCGAGCTTTGCCGATCTCGCCTATGTCTCGAGCTGGATAAAGCACTTCCACCCTGACGTCTTTTGCGCCGCGCTGCTCAATTCGCAGCCGATGGGTTTCTACGCACCGGCCCAGATCGTGCGCGATGCACGCGAACATGGTGTCGAGGTCCGCGGCCCGGACGTGAATTATAGCGATTGGGATAATCTGCTCGAACCCGTTGCCCCGGGCCGGTCGGCGGTGCGGCTCGGTTTCCGTCAGATCGGCGGCATCGCGAAGGGCGATGCGGAAGAGATCGTGCGTCACCGCGATCGCCTCTATCTCGATGTGGAAGATGTGAGGACCCGCACCCGGCTTCCTGTTGCGACCGTCGAGAAGCTCGCCGCTGCCGACGCCTTCCGCTCGCTCAAGCTGGACCGGCGACGGGCATTATGGGATGCGCGTGCGCTCAAGCAGGCACCCGATCTTCCGCTTTTTACCTTTTCTGAGGAACGCGACGAAGGAGAGGAAACCCCGGTCATGCTCCCGGCAATGCCGGTCTGCGAACATGTTGTCGCGGATTACCAGACGATGCGGCTCTCGCTCAAAGCACATCCTTTCGAATTCCTGCGCGACAGTTACGAAGAACGCGCCTTCGCCCGTGCGGAGCAGTTACGGGACTGCAAGTTCGGGGTACCGGTACGGCTCGCCGGGATCGTGCTGATCCGCCAGCGGCCTGGCACGGCCAAGGGGGTATGTTTCATCACGATCGAAGATGAGACTGGAATCGCCAACCTTGTGGTCTGGCCCGATGTCATGGCGCGCTATCGCAAGGTAATCATGAGCGCGCGGATGATAGAAGTGCATGGTCGCGTGCAGAAGGACGACGACGTGATCCATGTGGTAGCCGACAGGCTGGAAGATGCGTCGTCGCAACTCCTTGCCCTGTCCGACGACCCGCTTCAATCGCAGGTCGATCGCGCCGACCACGTTGTGAACCCGGTCCTGTCAGGCCTCCACCGCCACCCACGCAATGTCCGCGTCATCCCGGCATCGCGAGACTTTCACTGAACCCTGCTGGATTCAGGATAGGCTGAGCGATGTTTGAAGAATTTTAGCGAGCCTCACACAAGCTCTCGAAGCTTGAAAAATGCGAGGCATGTGCTTGAAAAGATGGCTCCCCGAGTTGGATTCGAACCAACGACCAAGTGATTAACAGTCACCTACTCTACCGCTGAGCTATCGGGGAGCAGCCCGCTGGGCAGGGGTGCGCCTATATGGATGCGATTCCGGTTTGGCAAGCAGGCAAATGGCAAAAATTGTGCGGCACGGTGCGGGTGTGCGATTCAGACCACGAACTGTTCGGCGACGATCCGTTCGTCGAGCGCGTGGCCGGGATCGAACAGGAGAGTGAGTTCGTTATCGCGAGCTATTTCGAGATCGACCTGTGCCACATCACGCAGTTCGCGCTGGTCGGCGACGACCGAGACCGGGCGTTTGCGCTCTTCCAGAACGCGTAGCGAAATCCGGCTCCGGTCGGGGAGTATCGCGCCGTGCCAGCGCCGCGGACGGAATGGGCTGATCGGAGTGAGTGCCAGGAGATTGGAATCGAGCGGCAGGATCGGTCCATCGGCAGACAGGTTGTAGGCAGTCGATCCGGCGGGGGTAGAAACCAGTACGCCATCGCAAACCAGTTCGGGAATGCGTACCTTGTCGTCGACCATAACTTCCAGTTTTGCCGTCTGGCGCGTTTCGCGCAGCAGGCTGACTTCGTTGATCGCGCAGAAGGTGTGCTGCGCGCCGTCCTGCGTTCTCGCACACATACGCAAAGGGGCGATATGGTGCGGTTTCGCTTTCGCGATCCGCTTGATTAGCGTTTCGGGGTTGCGGTTGCGATTCATCAGGAAACCGACGGTGCCCAGATTAAGGCCATAGGCCGGGATGATCCGGTCGCTGTCCAGCATCGCGTGGAGCGTCTGGAGCATGAAGCCGTCGCCACCAAGCACGACCACCGCGTCAGCATCTTGCAAAGGGACCCAATCGGCAAGCGCGCGAAAATCCCTTTCGGCGGCTTCCTGCGCGAGCGGGGCATCAGAAACGAGCAAGGCCAAGCGATTGAATTCGGGCATGGCCCCAAGCATCCTCCTGTCCCGGGACAATGGCGACCGGGCACGGGGCGTACCTATGGATGCACGTCCCATTTGGCAACATGGCCGAAAAAATGGCATAGGGTCATAAAGGGCGCGATAAGGACAGCCATATGGCAAGCATGCCCAACGAAATAATCGGCGAAACACGTGATCCCCTGACTGGTCTTGCCGACCAGGCGCAGGCTCGCGAAACGATTGCCCAGTGGCAGCGCGAGTGGCCACACGAAACCATTTCCTGCCCTATGCATGCCATGCTCATAACGCTGGGCCGGATCGACACGGTGAATGTTGCGTTCGGAGAAAGTGCTGGGGACGGCGCGCTTGTCGAGGTTGCGCAGCGAATCAAGCACTTCGCAGCAGACGAACTGGAAAGCAGCAGCGCGTGGATCGCGGCGCGGCTGGGTGGTGGCAATTTCCTGCTGGTGGCGCGCCAGGAATGCAGTCGCGAACGCTGGCAATGGCTTGCGGAAGCTCTTGCCGATGCCATCGCAATGCCCATCGCCAACCCGGAAGGCGGGGCCAGTCTGCGGTTATGGCCCCGATTGGCATTGATGAGGGTGACCGAATACGACGATGGCGATAGCGTTCTCGATCGACTGTCTGAAGTTGCCGCAAGAATGCGCGAGAGCAACCGGAGGCGAATCGACTGGTCTGCCGGAGAAGTCGCGCGCTCGGGGCGCTCGAACCAGCAGCTCGAGGCGGATCTGCTCGCCGCGATCGATCGCGATGAGATCGAGATACTTTTCCAGCCGCAATATGCATTGAACGATGATCGCCTGGTTGGCGCCGAGGCCTTGGCGCGCTGGGAGCACCCCGTCATTGGGCGGATCGGTGCGGGAACCCTGTTCCAGATTGCGGAGCGGGCCGATCACGTCGCTCATCTCTCGCGGCATATCGCCAAGCGATCACTGGAAGAGGCGCTGAAATGGCCGGAACCTCTACGACTCTCGCTCAACATCACGCCGGTCGATCTTGCCGCCGACAACTTTGCGATCGACTTTGCTCGCATGGCGGAGAGGGCAGGCTTCTCGCTCAACCGTATTACGCTTGAGATTATCGAACAGGTTCTGCTTGCCGACCTTGATCGCGTCAGCCGAGTACTCGACCAACTCAAGCTATTCGGCATCCAGATTGCGCTGGACGATTTTGGCGCTGGCTTTTGCAACTTTCGATATCTGAAGGTTCTGCCGATCGATGGCATCAAACTCGATCGTTCGATGCTCGACGGCGTGCTCGACGACGAGCGAGATCTCGCCGTATTTCGGGCGATCATGGCGATGGCAGACGCGCTCGATCTCCAGGTACTGGTGGAGGGTGTAGAGAACGAGGCGCAGCGCGAACTGGCGCGCAAGGAAGGGTGCGTATATTATCAGGGCTTCTTGCGCGCAGAACCGATGGCAGCAGAAAATTTTCTTGATCTGGCGAAGGGCTAGGCCGCTTTCTTTTCGTTCTTTCGCGCTTTTCTGACGATCCCGGACAGACCCTTGGTCAATTGGAACAGCCCATTAAGGCGGCTTTCCGGTGAACCCCAGGCCCGACTAATGACCAGCTTCATATCGGGGCGCAGCTTGGCCGTGCCTTGCAGGCGATCGACATAAGCAAGCAGGCCCGCAGGATCGGGAAAATCGTCCTTGTGGAAGGTCACCAGCGTACCCTGCGCACCCACGTCTATCTTCGCGATATTTGCTTCGATCGACTGGTGCTTGATCTCGATCAGGCGGACGAGATTGGCGGTGGCGGGCGGCAATTCGCCGAAGCGGTCGATCATCTCGGCGGCCAATGCTTCGATCTCGGCCTTGTCGGCGGCGTCGTTGAGGCGACGATAGAGAGCCATACGCACCGCGAGGTCTGGCACGTAGTCCTCGGGGATCATGATCGGCGCGTCGACGGTGATCTGCGGGCTGATTTTATCGGGCTTGGCTTCCAGTCCGAGTTCGCCTGCCTTGGCGGCAAGGATCGCATCTTCCAGCATCGACTGATAGAGTTCGAAACCCACTTCGCGAATGTGGCCCGATTGCTCGTCGCCGAGGAGATTACCAGCTCCGCGAATATCGAGGTCGTGGCTCGCAAGCTGGAAGCCTGCGCCGAGACTGTCGAGATCGCCGAGTACCTTAAGTCGCTTTTCCGCCACTTCGGATAGCTGCGTGTCCTGCGCATAGGTGAGATAGGCATAGGCGCGCAGCTTCGAACGACCTACGCGTCCGCGTAGCTGGTAGAGCTGGGCAAGGCCGAAGATGTCGGCGCGGTGGATGATGATCGTGTTGGCGCTCGGCAGGTCGAGCCCGCTTTCGACGATGGTGGTTGCGAGCAGAACCTCGTACTTGCCTTCGTAAAAGGCGCTCATCCGCTCCTCGATCTCTCCGGCAGACATCTGGCCGTGCGCAGAGACGAATTTCACCTCGGGCACGTTCTCGTGCAGCCAGTCGGCAATCCCTTCCATATCCGAGATGCGCGGCACTACGATGAAACTCTGTCCGCCGCGATGGTGTTCGCGAAGCAGCGCCTCGCGCATCACCATATCGTCCCATTCCATAACGTAGGTGCGCACTGCTAGGCGGTCGACCGGCGGTGTCTGGATAGTCGAAAGTTCGCGCAGGCCCGTCATCGCCATCTGCAGCGTGCGCGGGATGGGGGTGGCGGTGAGGGTCAGCATGTGCACATCGGCGCGAAGCTGCTTGAGCTTTTCCTTGTGCGTCACGCCGAAACGCTGTTCCTCATCGACGATGACCAAGCCGAGATTCTTGAACTTGGTCTGCTTTGACAGGATTGCATGCGTGCCGACGACGATATCGACCTGGCCGCTCTCGAGCCCGTCGCGCGTTTCCTTCATTTCGCGTGCGGGAACGAGACGCGACAGTCTGCCGATCTTGAGCGGGAAGCCGTTGAAGCGCGTCGCAAAGTTCTCGAAATGCTGGCGAGCGAGCAAAGTGGTCGGAGCCACGATTGCGACCTGCTGCCCATTCATCGCCGCCACGAAGGCTGCACGTAGCGCTACTTCGGTCTTGCCGAAGCCGACATCGCCGCAGACCAATCGGTCCATCGGCTTGCCGCTTTCCAGATCGCGCAGCACGTCTTCGATTGCACGTTCCTGATCGTCGGTTTCCTCGTACTGGAAGCGGTCGAGGAACTGGTTGAAGGGGCCTTCCTCGATTTCGAGCACGGGCGCTTTCTTGAGCGCACGCTGGGCAGCGACCTGCATCAGCTCGCCGGCGATCTCGCGAATGCGCTCCTTCAGGCGCGCACGGCGCTTCTGCCAGGCTTCTCCGCCGAGACGGTCGAGCATGACCGCTTCCTCGCTGCTGCCGTAGCGGCTGAGCACATCGATATTCTCGACCGGAATGAACAGCTTGTCTCCGCCTTTGTATTCGAGCTGGACGCAATCGTGCTTGGATTTCCCGACGGGGATAGCTTCGAGCCCGAGATATTTCCCGATACCGTGCTCGGTATGGACGATCAGGTCACCAACACTGAGCGCCTGAAGTTCCGCCAGGAAGGCATCGGCATTCTTGCGCTTCTTTTTGCGGCGGACGAGACGGTCACCGAGGATATCCTGCTCGGTGAGCAGTTCCATTTCGTCATTGGCGAAGCTCGCCTCGATCGGCAGGATCATTGCCGCAGGCTTGCCCTTTGCGGAAAGGCCGAGCGCTTCCTGCCAGGTATCGGCCATCTGAACCGGCGTCCCCGCTTCATCGAGGATCGACGCGATGCGCGAACGACTGCCCTTCGAATAGGCGGCAAGCAGCGGACGCTTGCCGGCCTTAGACAGTGATTTCAGATGCTCGGCCAGGACCGGATAGACATTGTCGCCGCGCGCTCGCTCCGGAGCAAAATCGCGGCCCGAGCGGAAACCGAAGCTTATGACCGTATCGCTTTCCGGCTCATCGAAGGCAGTTGCACGGTGGGCGGGCGCATCGGCGAGCGCCTGCTTGAATTCCTCGCCGGTGAGGTAAAGCGCGTTCGGCTTTAGAGGGCGGTAGTTGCCTTTCGCCTGCCCGGTAATGGCGGTGCGTTGTTCGAAATAGTCGGAAATGTCCTTCACGCGCTCGTCGGCTGCGGCGAGAGAGGCCTGATCGATCACGATGAGGTCGTCCTGGCCGAGGTGATCGAACAGCGTTGCCAGTTTCTCCTCGAACAACGGCAGCCAGTGCTCCATCCCGGCGAGACGGCGTCCGTCGCTGACCGCTTCGTAAAGCGGGTCCTGCGTGGCGTTGGCGCCGAACATCTCGCGGTAGCGGCTGCGGAAGCGCTTGATACTGTCTTCATCGAGCAAGGCTTCGCTGGCAGGCAGAAGCAGATGCGATTGCAGCTTGCCGGTGCTCATCTGGGTGTTGGGATCGAAGGTGCGCAGGCTCTCCAGCTCATCGCCGAAGAAGTCGAGCCGCAAGGCTTCGTCCATGCCGCTGGGGAAGATATCGACGATCGAGCCACGGACGGCATATTCACCCTTGTCGATCACCGTATCTGTGCGGTCGTAGCCCTGGCGCTGGAGGAGGGCCGCGAGGCTTTCGCGCCCGATTTCCGTGCCCACTTTGAATTCGCGCACGCTCTCGCGGATGCGGAAGGGGGTGAGCACGCGCTGGAGAGCGGCGTTGGCCGTGCTGACGACAAGTTGTGCCTTTGCCTTACCCGTTTGCAGGCGGTGCAAGGCCGCAAGCCGCCTCGCGCTGATCGACAATGCCGGGCTTGCGCGGTCGTAAGGCAGCGAATCCCATGCGGGGAATTCGATGACCTCCAGTTCAGGCGCGAAGAACGCGGCGGCATCGACGATTCCCCGCATTGCCGCATCGTCCGGCGCGATAAATACCGCCCGACCGTTACTCGCGCGCGCAAGGTCGGCCATGACGAGCGGCTGCGCGCCGCGCGCGACCTGCGCCAGCGTGAGCGAATCCCTGGACTTCAGGATACGGGACAGGTCGGGCATCGTGTTCCTTAGCGTTCTAGAGCGCGCAGCGTTCCGCACACGCGCTGCTGCCCCCCTGCCCAAACGGGAAGGGGGTGCGGCAAGTGCTGGGTGCGAGATAGGGCCTAGGCCGGGTCCGTCAACGGGGGATATCGACGTAATCGAGCTGCTGCATCGCTTCCATCAGTCTGCCCTGGAAGCGTGGCGGTGTGGGCTGCGTCTTCAGCGCCCAGGCCATAACGTCGACGTCGTCTTCTTCCAGTAGCGCCTCGAACCAGACGAGTTCGTCCTCTCCCCAATCGGCATGGTAGCGATCAAAGAAGCCTCCAATCATGTAATCGGCCTCGCGCGTGCCACGGTGCCATGCTCGGAATTTCGCGCGTTGCTTGCGGCCTTCAAAGGTGAGGAGATCGGGCATGGGGGGCGGGTAGGGCACTCGCCAAAGCCGCGCAAGCGACTATAGCGTCCTCAATGCGTCCCGATATCCTCAATCCCCTGTTTGCCGAGACGGAGACGCTCGATGGTGTGGGGCCGAAGCTGAAGAAGCCGCTCGACCGGCTTGGGCTGACCCGGCTGCGCGATCTCGACTACCACTTGCCGGAACGCTTCGTGAAGCGCCGCGCAGTGGCGAATGTCGACGAGGCGGGCGAGGGTGAGCAGATCGTGGTCAAACTCACCGTCACCGAGCATCGCAGTGGCCGATCCCCTCGCGCGCCCTATCGCGTGCTGGCGCAGGATGGCATCGGGAATGTCCTCGCGCTAACCTATTTCGGACGTGCCTCCTACACGGCGAAGAAGCAGTTGCCGGTCGGCGAAAAACGCTGGGTGGCGGGCAAGCTCGAACGATTTGGGGACATGCTCCAGATCGTCCATCCCGACCACGTGTTGGAAGAGGGGGGCGAGACGCTGCAGCGGCTGTGTGAGCCGGTCTATCGCCTTTCGGAAGGACTGACCCAACCCAAGGTAGCGGGACTGGTTGAGCAAGCGCTCGCCCGCGCGCCAGAACTGCCCGAATGGATCGAATCCTCCCAGCTCGACAAGGAAGGCTGGCCGACCTGGCGCGATGCGTTGGTGCTGGCGCACAAGGGTGAGAGTGCCTTAGCGCGCGACCGCTTGGCTTATGACGAGCTGCTCGCCAACAGTCTCGCGCTAATGCTGGTGCGGGCGGACAACCGCAAGCGCAAGGGCCAGCCGTTGAAAGGCGATGGCCGCCATCGCAGCAAGCTCGACCTGCCGTTCCCACTGACCGGCGCGCAGAAGCGCTCGATTGTCGAGATCGAAGGCGACATGGCGCAGGAAACGCCGATGCTGCGACTGCTCCAAGGGGACGTTGGCGCGGGCAAGACGGTGGTGGCGCTCGAGGCCATGCTGATCGCGGTAGAGGCAGAAGCGCAGGCGGCGCTGCTGGCACCCACGGAAATCCTCGCCCGCCAGCACTATGAAAGCCTGCGTCGCATGGCTGAACCCACTGGTGCGCGTGTGGCGCTGCTGACAGGCCGCGACAAGGGCAAGGCGCGTGAGGCGACGCTGATGGGGCTGCTCGATGGCAGCATCGACATTATCGTCGGTACGCATGCGATCTTTCAGGACGCCGTCACTTACCGCAATCTCGCCATGGTAGTGATCGATGAGCAGCATCGCTTCGGTGTCGGCCAGCGGTTGATGCTGGCGAGCAAGGGCAGGCGCGCCCCGCACGTACTGGCAATGACGGCCACCCCGATTCCCCGCACGCTGACACTGGCACAATATGGCGAGCTCGATGTGAGCAAGCTCGACGAATTGCCACATGGAAGACAGGCGATCGATACGGTCGTGATGGGGCAGGGTAAGCTTGGCGCGCTGGTCGAGCGGCTCGCGGCCCAGATCGCTGAGGGACGGCAGGCATACTGGGTGTGTCCAATGGTCCGCGAGATGGATGGACCAGAGGAAATTGCCGCCGCCGAAGCCCGCTATGCGGCGCTGAAAGAGCGCTTCGGCGACGATGTGGTCATGGTCCACGGCCAGCTCCTGCCTGAGATCAAGGACGCGGCGATGGAGCGCTTCGCGCGCGGCGATGCCAAGCTGCTCGTTGCGACGACGGTGATCGAGGTCGGCGTGGATGTGCCCAATGCCACGCTAATGGTCATTGAACAGGCCGAACGCTTCGGCCTTGCCCAGCTCCACCAGTTGCGTGGCCGCGTAGGGCGGGGGAGCGCAAAATCGTTTTGCGTTCTCTTGCATGGCGAGACGCTTTCCGAAACCGCTCAGAAGCGGCTTGCCCTGATGCGCGAATCTCAGGATGGCTTCTTCCTCGCGGAAGAGGATCTGCGCCTGCGCGGAGGAGGTGAACTACTCGGCACCCGGCAATCGGGGGATACGCCGTTCACCGTTGCCAGCCTCGAACAGATTACCGAACTCTTGCCCAAGGCCTATGATGACGCGCGCCTGCTGATGGAACGCGACGGCGGACTTGAGGGCAAGCGTGGGGAAGCGGCGCGGGTATTATTATACCTGTTCGAACGCGATTTCGGGGTGAAGACCCTGCGTGGAGGCTAGAAACCGAGCCGTTCGAGATCCCTTTCGGCGGCGCTGCGATAGCTCGGGCCGAACAGGCGGACATGGACGAGCCACATCCACAGGCGATAGGCCGGAAGCCTCTCGCGCCAGCCCGAAGCGAGGTCTAGTCGATCGAAGACTTCCTGTGGCGGGCTGTCGAAGACGGTCATTGCCGCAACATCGACCTCGCGATCACCATAATAGGCACAGGGATCGATCAGCCAAGCCGTGGCCCCGTCCCAGACGATATTGCCGCCCCACAGATCGCCATGGACCAGCGATACCGGTGGCTGGTCGGGAATGATCTCTGCCAGCTTTTCGGCCAGCGCCGTCACCCGGCGGGCAAGCGCTACTTCGAGATCGGGAATATGGCACAAGAGGCGATTGTCACGCCAGAAATCAACCCAACTCGC
>Ga0310345_10000631_pt1 | contig 47920 bp, 32 predicted proteins | sample HC15DNA20500_MG_FD_204667 | JGI IMG/M metagenome (GOLD analysis project Ga0310345, IMG submission 204667) | Marine microbial communities from station ALOHA, North Pacific Subtropical Gyre - HC15-DNA-20-500_MG | ecosystem: Environmental > Aquatic > Marine > Oceanic | place: Pacific Ocean: North...
CCCTCGGCGTCCCCTCGAATGGCGGGTTTCGAGGGCAACTAATTTCACGCAAAGACGCAAAGACGCAAAGGGGCGCCGGCGGTGTCCGAGCCGGGCGCTCCCGGCTGGGCTCTTTCCCTCCTCTTCCCTCCTCGTTTCCTCCCTTCCTCGCTTCCTGCGAGTAGGGAGGGGCCGAGGCGGCAGGGGGAGCCGAGGCGGCGGGAGGAGGGGATCAGCCTCGCAGATCGCGATCGAGCTCGTCGTCGGACGCGAAGACGTCGGCGACCTCGTTGCGCTCGAGGAGCCACTCGCCGACGTGGGCGCCGGGGTTGCGGTGGCCCTGGAGGGAGACGAGCTTCTCGAGGAGGGCCTCGGAGAAGGCGTCGAGGTTCACGCCGTCCTCGAGCTCGAGCTTCTCCTCCTTCACCCACTTCTGGATGAGCTGCTTCGTCTGCACGAAGAGCGGGGAGGGGCCCTGACGGGTCTCGGGCTCGGGCTCGGGGGGAGGGCCGGCGCCGAGGGCGGCGGCGAGGGCCTCGAGGCCGCTCAGCTTGCCGCCGCGGGGGCCGCCCATCGCGCGCTCGATCTCGCTCTCCATCTCGCGGCTGAGCTCGTCGAGCTCGCCGAGATCGAGGTCGTCCATCGAGTCGTCGTCGTCGTCGGTGGGCTCGAGAACGCCGAAGTCGGTGACCAGGCAGAGCGGCTTGCCGCTCTTGTCGAGGCCCCAGAAGCTCGCGTAGACGCCGTCGCCCGCGCCGCTCCGGAAGGCGACGAGGTTGCCCTTCTTCTTGGGCTCGAGCACCACCTCGGCCCAGGGGGTGTCGGCGAGCTGGGGCTCCACCTCGGCGAGCGGGTCGTCCCCGCCCATCTCGGCCCGGTAGGTCTCGAACGCCTCGTGGTACTGGATGGCGTCGGAGGGCTCGATGCCGTCCTTGGCGAGCTTCTTGGCGACCTCGTCCTCGAGGGCCTCCTCGGACGCCATGTAGGCCTCGACCGTCGCGCGGTCGACGAGGCAGCCGACGCCGGAGTCGACGCCGTAGCCCGGCCAGCCCTCGACGTCCTCTTCGCCGGGGCAGCGCGCCACGGCCCAGCTCGCGATCTTGCCCCGCTTGGCCAGCTGGAGCCTCGCGTAGGCGGTCTCGCCCGCGATCACGCCCACCAGGACGTCGTAGGTCCCCGGCTTCACCTCGCGCTGGAACGGGTCGCTCCCCAGGAACACCAGGGGGTCGCACGCCACGATCCGGCCCGAGGGCAGCTTCAGCTTGGCCGCCTCGACCTCTTTCACTTCTTCGAGCTCGCCGGCCGCGAGCCGGGTCAGCCAGTTCGGGGCGTCCTCGGCCATCGGCCGTGTACTAGCAGGCCGGCGCCCCTACGCACGCACCTTCAGCTCACGGCGGCGGCCCCGGCGAGGTTCGTCTCGGTCAGCATGCCGAGCATGTCGCCGCCCTTCATCACCACGATGCGGCGCACGTGCATCGCCCGCATCTGGGCGGCGGCCCGGTGGCACGGCACCTCGGGGCGGAGGACCAGGACCTCGTGGCCCATGACCCGGTCGACGGCCATGGAGGCGTCGTGGTGGCGCGAGGCGAGCGCCTCCTCCTCCGCGAAGAGGCCCACCGGGATGCCCTCGTCCGCCACGACCAGGCCCCGGATCTTCAGCTCCTGCAGCTGCCGGCGCGCCGCGCCCAGCGGCTCGAAGGTGGCGATGCTCTGGACCGGCTGGGTCATGAACTCGGAGATCGGCCGCTCCACCCGGTGGTCGACGATCACCCGCATGACGTCCCGGGTGGTCAGCACGCCCTGGAGGCGGCGCTCCTTCTCGACGAACACGCGGTGCACGTGCTGGTCGAGCATCAGCGCCGCCGCCTCGGCCACGCTGGTGCTCGGCGCCACCGAGAGGATCTGCCGGGTCATCACGTCGTCCGCGCGCTGCTCCGGCAGCCGCCACTCCGCGACCCCGCGCCCCTCGGGCACCACCAGCTCCCCGACCCGGAGGAGATCGCGGCGGCTCACCACCCCGACCGTGCGGCCCTCGGCGTCGACGACCGGCATCGCCGAGACCCTTCGCCGCTCGAGCGCGCGCGCCACCTCCTCGAGCGACGCGTCCTCGCGCACCGAGATCGGGTCCAGGGTCATGTAGACGGAGACGGGCGTGCGGAACATGGGCTCGACGTACGCACGCACTAGAGTGAGGCCATGCCGAAGCACAGCGCGGGCATCCTGCCGGTCCGCCTCCAGGGCGACCGGGTCGAGGTGATGCTGGTCCACCCCGGCGGGCCGTTCTTCCGCAAGAAGGACGCGGGCGCCTGGAGCGTGGTGAAGGGGCTGGTCGAGGACGGGGAGGACCTGCTCGAGGCGGCGCGGCGCGAGCTCGTCGAGGAGACCGGCTTCACGCCGCCCGAGGGCCCCTACGCGCACCTCGGCCAGATCACGCAGAAGGGCGGCAAGCGGGTCGACGCCTTCGCGGTGCTCGCCGACTTCGACGTCGCCGCGCTGCGGAGCGAGACCTTCGAGCTCGAGTGGCCGCCCCGCTCGGGCCGCGTGCAGCGCTTCCCGGAGGTGGACCGCGCCGCCTGGTACGCGCCCGACGAGGCGCGGGCCAAGATCCTCGAGGCCCAGCGCCCGTTCGTCGACCGCGCGACGTCGCGCGAGGTGATCGCCCGCCTCACGCCTCGAGCCGGCCGCCTCTCCGGCGAAGCCTGATCGTCGCGACCCTCAGAAGAACACGCCGCGCGGGAGCTCCTTGGCCTGCGCGACCCACTTCTCGACGGTCGCCGCGCTGGGGAGGGCGCGCACCAAGCTGGCCTCCTCGTTGACGCTCTTCATCTTCTCGTGGAGGTTCTCCGCGTTCCGGCGCGACAGCTCGACCACCGTGTCGACGCCGGCGCGCTCCAGCAGGTCGGCGTACTCCTCGCCCACCCCGCGGATGCGGAAGAGGTCGGCCATGTTGACCCAGCGGAGGAGCGCCTTCTCCGGCACGCCGCTCGCGTCCGCGATGCGCTCGCGTCCCGCGGGCTTCGCGCCCTCCTCGAGGAGCGCCTCCACCGTCTCGATGCCCGCGTCCGCGAGCTTCTCCGCGTAGGTCGGCCCGATGCCCTCGATCTCGCTGATCTTCGCCATGTCGTTCTCCTCCGCCCGTCCATCGGGCGCGCCGATTTTCCGAGCGCGGGCATCAGCAGACGGCGTGCCAGCGGGCCCAGCGGCGCCCGAGGAGGAGAGGCGTCGGGCGCGCCCGACGGTTGGCCGGAGGGGATGTGGGGCGACGGCTACAGCTCGTCGCGCCAGAGGTCCTCGACCGTCTGGCGGCGCCGGATCACCCGGGCCTCGCCGTCCGCGACCAGGACCTCGGCGGCCTTGGGGCGGGAGTTGTAGTTGCTCGCCATCGACATGCCGTAGGCGCCCGCGCCGCGGAGGAGCACGAGGTCGCCGCGCTCGAGGTGCGGCACCGCGCGATCGATGGCGAAGAAGTCGCCGGTCTCGCACACCGGGCCCACCACGTCGGCCGGCCGCCGGGTCGCGTCGCGGGGCTCCTCGACGTGCATGATCGCGTGATAGGCGTCGTAGAGCGCCGGGCGGATGAGCTCGGTCATCGCGCCGTCGACGACGACGAAGCGCTTCTCGGCCTGCTCCTTCACGAAGATCACCCGGGTCAGCAGCCCGCCGGCGTCGCCGACCAGCGCCCGGCCCGGCTCGACGATGAGCTCGAGCCCGAGACCCGCCGCGCCGCCCGCCTCCAGGCCCTCGGAGATCGCGGCCCCGAAGTCGGGCCACGGGGCGTGCTCCTCGTCCTCGTCGCCGTAGCGGATGGGCCAGCCGCCGCCGGCGTCGATGCAGCGCAGCTCGGCCCCCGCGCGCACGCACTCGACGGCGAAGCGCGCGAGGATCTCCGTGGCGTCGCGCATCGGGTCGGGCCCGCCGAGCTGGCTGCCGATGTGGCAGGCGACGCCCTCGAGCCGGAGGTGCGGGCTGTCGATCACGCGCGGCAGCAGCGCCCGGGCGACGTCGAGCTCGAGGCCGAACTTCGTGTCGTGCAGGCCGGTGGCGATGTACGGGTGCGTGTCCGGATCGACGTCGGGGTTCACGCGCAGCGTCATCGGCGCGCGCACGCCCATGGCCTCCGCGATCGCCTCGAGCGCGTCGATCTCCGGCGCGCTCTCGACGTGCACCGCGCGGATGCCGGTCTCGAGGGCCAGCCGCAGCTCGGCGTCGGTCTTGCCCACGCCGCTGAAGACGATCTTGGCCGGGTCCATGCCCGCCTGGAGGCAGCGCCGCAGCTCCCCGCCCGAGACGATGTCGGCCCCGCAGCCGCGCGCGGCGAGCCGCCGGAGCAGGTGCAGGTTGCTGTTCGCCTTGATCGCGTAGGCGATCAGGCAGGGCTCGGGGACCGCGGCGGCGAGCCGGTCGAAGGCGTGATCGACGCAGGCGGCCGAGTACACGAACGTCGGCGTTCCGTGGGCGGCCGCGATCTCGGGCAGGGGCACGCCGTCGCAGGTCAGCGTCCCGTCCGCGTAGGTCCAGTGGTTCGAGAAGGGGATCTCAGTCCGCGTGCCGCGCTCCATCAGCCGTCTCCCCGGGCGTCGAGCCGGGCCGCGAGGGCCTCGATCTGCGCCGTGACCTGGGCCCGGGCCGGCCCGCCGAGGAGCGCGCGCCGCTCGATGGCGGTCTCCGGGTCGAGCGCCTCGAACAGCGAGGCGTCGAAGGCCTCGTGCTCCTCGCGGAGCTCCGCGAGGGTGAGCTCGGAGAGCGTCTTGCGCGCGTCCACGCAGCGCTTCACGAGCCGGCCGGTCACGTGGTGGGCCTCGCGGAAGGGCACGCCGTGCGCCGCGAGCCAGTCGGCCACCTCGGTCGCGTCGACGAAGCCGTGCTTCAGGGCGGCGCGCATCCGCTCGGCGTCGAAGCGCGCGGTGTCCACCGAGCCGGCGAGCACGTCGAGGCAGTCGTTCACCGTGTCGAAGGCGTCGAACACGGGCGGCTTGTCCTCCTGCATGTCGCGGTTGTAGGCGAGCGGCAGGGCCTTCATCAGCATCAGCAGGTTCACCAGGTGGCCGACCACCCGCCCGGTCTTGCCGCGCGCGAGCTCGGCCATGTCCGGGTTCTTCTTCTGCGGCATGATCGAGGAGCCGGTGGTGTAGGCGTCGCTCATCTCCACGAAGCCGAACTCCTGGCTGCTCCAGAGCACGAGCTCCTCCGCGATGCGCGAGAGGTGCACCGAGCAGATGCTCAGCGCCGAGAGCACCTCGAGCAGGAAGTCGCGGCTGCCCACCGCGTCGAGGCTGTTGCGGGTGGGCGCCCGGAAGCCGAGGGCCGCCGCGGTGTGCTCGCGATCGAGCGGGAAGGTCGTGCCGGCGAGCGCCGCCGAGCCGAGTGGGCACTCGTTGAGCCGCTCGGCCGCGTCCTCGAGGCGCCCGCGGTCCCGCTCGAGCATCTCCGCCCACGCCAGCACGTGGTGCGAGAGGCGCACCGGCTGCGCGCGCTGGAGGTGCGTGTAGCCCGGCAGCAGGTGATCCATCAGCTCGGGCGCGCGCCGGGCGATGACCGCGAGGAACCGGTCGATGCGGCGGCAGGTGTCGGCGCAGGCCTCGCGGGTCCAGAGCCGCATGTCGGTGGCGACCTGGTCGTTGCGGCTCCGGCCGGTGTGGAGGCGCCCGCCGGCCTCGCCGATGCGCTCGGTGAGGAGGGACTCCACGTTCATGTGGACGTCCTCCTTCTTCGGGTCCCAGCGCATCTCGCCGCGCGCGATCTCGCCGCGGATGACCTCGAGCCCCTCCGCGATCTTCTCGGCGTCGGCGTCGGTCACGACCCCCTGCGCGGCGAGCATGCGGACGTGCGCGATCGAGCCCCGGATGTCCTGGTCGGCCAGCCGCTTGTCGACGTCCACCGACGCGCTGAAGCGCAGCGCCAGCGCATCGAGCTCTTCTTCGAATCGTCCGCCCCAGGCTTTGTCGCTCATCGCGGCGGAAGCTTCCGCGTTTTGGGCAGCGCGTCAAACACGGGCGAGGTTGACCGGGGGTCGGCCGAACCGTAGACCCACGCCCTCGTGACCCAGGAGCCCTCGACCGAGGCCGCCCGTCCGCGCCTGCCCGAGCGCCCGTGCCCCGCGTGCGGCGCGCAGGTCGAGCCGCTGCGCGCCGGCGCCGTGCTGCTTCTCGAGGACGGGTTCCGCTTCCTCTGCAGCGGGGACTGTCGCCGGCGCTACCTCGAGGGCGAGCGCGACCACGACGCCTCGCGCGAGCAGCTGCGCACGACGACCGCTCGCCGCCGGGCCGCGAAGCCGCCGGTGCGCCGCAAGCCCATCCCGACGCCGTCGCCCGATCACTCCGCGGCCTACGAGGCGCTCGCCGCCCCGCCCATCCCGCCGCCCTGGCTCGGCCTCGGGCTCGCCGCCGCCGCGGCGCTCCTCGCCGCCTTCGCCACCCACCCGATCGTCGCCTTCCTGGGCGCGCTCGCGGTGACCGGGGCGGCCGGCGCGGCGCTGGTGCGCGGGCTCGGCGCGCGCCGGGAGGTGGGCTGGCTCGGCTGGGCGCTGCCGCCGTCGGGCGCGGTGCTCGCCGCGGTCGCCGCGCTCGCCGCTCCGTCCGCCGACCCCTCCGCCGATCCTCGATTGCCCCTGGTCGGCGCCGCCGTGGCCGCGGCCGCGGTCGTGGTGCGCGCGTGGCTGGACGCCCGCTCGAGCCAGCCGATCACCCAGCTGGTGGGGGCCCTGTCCAGCAAGATGCCCAGCACGGTCCGCGTGCCGACCAAGCACGAGGAGTGGGCGGTCGTCGTCGAGTCCGAGGAGGTCATCGCGGGGCGGGTGCGCACCGGCCAGGAGGTCGTGGTCGGGGAGGGCGAGGTCGTCGCCGTCGACGGCGTCGTGCAGGCGGGCGAGGCGTTCGTGCTGCTCCACCCCGCGAGCCGGACCCCGGTGCGCCGCACCGCCGGCCAGCCGCTGATCGCGGGCGCCTTCGTCACCGAGGGCGAGGTCCGGGTGCTGGCCACCCGCGTCGGCGAGGACCGGGCCCTGGTCCGCCCGCGCACCTTCGGCGACCTGGCCTCGGGGCGCGCGGCCGCGCTCACCCGGCTCGCCGCGCGGGTGGTGCGCTGGGGCGGGCTGGCGGCGCTGGTCGGCGCGGCCGGGAGCCTCCTGCTGGCCGCGGGCCTCGAGGGGCAGCTGGCGGCGGCGGCGGCGGTGCTGCTCGCCGCGCCGCTCATCGCGATCCGCCGCGCCTCCGACGCGCCCTACGTGGCCGCCGCCGCGACCGCGGCCGAGCGCGGCATCGTGTTCAGCAGCGCCCGCACCCTCGACCGGGCGGGCCGGGCCGCCGTCGGCGCGCTCTGCACCCACGGCACCATCACCGAAGGCGAGCCCGAGGTCGTCGAGGTCCACACCTTCGGCGACGAGCCCTGGAAGCCGCTGGTGGCGCTCGTGGCCGGCGCGGAGTCGGCCGCCGAGGGGCACCCCATCGCCGCGGCGGTGGCCCGCTTCTGCGAGCGCCGCGGCATCGAGCCGGCGTCGGTGCGGCGGGCGGACTTCAAGGCGGGGCGCGGGGTGACCGCGGTCGCGCCGAGCGGCGAGGCGCTGGTGGCCGGCAACCGGGCGCTCCTGCTCGAGGAGGGCGTCAGCGTCGCGGTCGCCGACGCCCACGCGAGCCGGGCCGAGGAGCGCGGGCACACGGTCGTGTTCGTCGGCCTCGACGGACGCGTGAAGGCGGTGATGAGCCTCCGCGACGAGGACCGCATCGGCGCCCGGGCCGCGGTGCAGCGCCTCATCGATCTCGGCATCGAGGTGGTGCTCGTCAGCGGCGACCACCGCGGCACCGTCGAGGCGCTCGCCAAGCCGCTCGACATCACGCACGTGAAGGCGGAGCTGCTCCCCGACGAGCAGGGCGCCGAGGTGCGCCGGCTGCGCGAGACCGGCGGCGTCGTCGCGGTGGTCGGCCGCCCCGTCGATCAGGCGGCGCTGGACGCGGCCGACGTCCCGGTGCTGCTCGGCTCGGCCGGGCTCCCGGAGAGCGATCGGGCGGTGGCGCTGACCAGCGACGACGTGCGGGACGCGGCCGCCGCGCTCTGGCTCGCCGCCGCCGCTCGCCGGGCCGCCTGGCGCGGCACCCTGGTCGCGGCCCTCGGCGGCGGCTTCCTCGTCCTGCTCGCGGCCATCGGCTTCGCGCAGCCCGCGGTCGCCGCGGTGCTCGCCCTCGGCGTCGACGCCTACGCGCTCCCCAGCGCCGCGCGCCTGCTCCGCCGCATCGAGCTCCGCCTCCCCGCCCGCGGGTGATCACTCCGTGACGTGCACGAAGCTGCCGGTCCGGCCGGGGCCGGCGCTCATGCCGTGCCAGCCGGGGGGCAGCGCGGGGTCGCTCCACTGGAAGATCCAGCGCGCGTCGGCCGGGGCGAGGTTCACGCAGCCGTGGCTCCGGACCCGGCCGAAGCGGTCGTGCCAGAACGCGGCGTGCAGGGCGTAGGAGCCCTCGAAGTACATCGTCCACGGCACGTCTTCGATGGAGTAGGCCTCGTCGCCCGCGTTCGGGTCGTCCATCGTCGTCGACACGTGCTTCGACTGGATGCGGAAGGTGCCGACCGGCGTCTCGTAGCCCTGCCGGCCGGTGGAGACGAGGGTCGCGAAGACCGGGCGGTCGCCCTCGTAGGCGACCAGCGTCTGCTCGGACAGATCCACGTGCACCCAGCGCGCGTCCTCGCCGATGCCGTCGGGCCGCGCGATCGGCTTGGCGACCCGCAGGGCGTCCTCGCGCACGATGCGCCCGCGGTCGTCCACCCGGTAGCGGCGGCGGGCCCGGGTGATGACCTCGTCGGTCAGCGGCATCGGCGTCAGGCGCTCGACCGGCTCCTCGAGCGAGAGCGCGCCGTCCGACGCGTCGCGGGAGAGCGAGCGGACGCCGCCGCGGTGCACGAAGCCGAGCGGGAGGCGCCAGCGGCCGCCGAGCACCACCCCGCGCATCGCCCCCGGGGAGGCCTCGATCACGGCGTCCGCCGGCACGTAGGCGCCGCGAATGGTGCGGTAGAAGCGCCGGCCGTCGAGCGTCTCGAGCCGGTCGATGCTCACGTAGAAGCCGCGCCGCATGCGCATGCGCAGGAACGAGGGCTGCTCGTCCGCGTCCGGGACGCCGGCGTCGACGGGCGCGGCGGCGGGCCGCGGGGGCGCCACCGCGGCCGGGTCGCCGTCGGTCTCGGCCGAGGCGGTCAGCTCCGCCGGCTCCTCGTTCAGCGCGGTCGCGTCTCCGTCCAGGCCGGGGGGCGCCTCGAGATCGGGCTCGGGGGTCGGCTCCTCTTCCTGCTCGGCCGACGCGGCCTCACGCCGACGCTGCCGCTCGATCCACGCGCGGGCCTGCGCCTCCTCCTCGCGGCTCGGGAGCCGCCAGTACTGCGGGACGTCGTCGCGCGCGACCCAGGCGTAGGCGTAGGGGAGGGCGGCGTCGGCGATCGGCGCGACCGGCGAGGGCTCGAAGGTCTGCGGGCGCTCGCCGAGCGCGAAGCCGTTGCCGCGGCAGACGAAGCCGCCGCCGGGCACCCGGCTCCAGCCGCGCTCGCAGCCCGGCCCGCGGAGCCCCGGCTGGGCGCGGAACTGGGCGCCGCGTCGCATGTAGCCCACGACCGGGCTGTCGCGGTCGGGGCGCGCGTGGACCTGGGCCAGGAAGTGGTAGGCGACGCCGTGCCACGGGTACTCGCGCTCGAACGCCTGCCGGGCCGCCTCCTCGCGGGCGCGCGCGGCGGCCTCTGGATCCGGCGCCGGCGCGGGCGGCGGAGCGGGCTCCGCTTCGACCTCCGCCTCGGCCTCCACCTCGACGTGGCGGGGCTCGGGCGCCTCCCGCTCCGGGGGCGGCGCGGCCTCGAAGGCCACCACCCGGGGCTCGGGCGTCAGCGTGATGGGGTCCGCCTCGGGCTCCCGGCAGCCGCCGAGGGAGAGCAGGAGGGAGAGACCCACGAACGTCTTGCGTCGCTTCGACATGACCCCGCCTCCCGATCGCACGGGGGGCGACGCCGCGTCCAAAAATCAGCGAACGAAGACGCGGTCGTCGTCGGGCCGGATGTCGAGGTGGAAGTGGTTCCGGTGACCCTCGTTGTAGTTCGGGGTCAGGATCGAGCTGAACCGGCGCGACGCCGCGAGGTCACAGGCGATGCGCTGGAGGGCCGCCGCGCGCCAGTCGTCGGGGGCCGGCGCGTCGCACGTCGTGTGAGCCGGCGTCTCCTCGTAGTGGTCGTTGACGATCAGCTGCCCGCGGGGCGTGTCGAAGGCGTAGAGATCGAGCGCCATGCCCATGCGGTGAAAGCTCTGCCGCGGGCGGGTCCGGTGGGAGCTGAGCACCACCACGTGGCGCACCCGCTGGCGCTTCACCACCCGGGCCAGGAGCGGCAGCCGGGCCGCCATCTCGCAGCTCACGATCACCGCGTCGTCGTCCCGGTAGGTGGAGAAGCGCACGCCGTCGACCGCGCCGGTGAGCTCGACCGGGGTCGGCGTGGGGGTGTGCAGATCTTCGGTCACCCGGCGGTAGGGCACCTCGTCCTCGTCCAGCGCGGCGAGGCAGTCGGCCTCCGGGCGGATCCGCCAGAGGGCGCGGCGCGAGGTGTGCCAGACGCCGCCCGGGATGATCGCGCGGTAGTTGTAGAAGGTCGGCACCAGCCGGGCGACGAGGCGGGCGATGGGCCCGTTCGGGTCGTCGCGGGGCGCGAGGAAGCGGCGCGGCCGGGGCGGATCGCTCGGCGCCTCGCCGGGCGGGAGCTGGGGCGCGGGGTCCTGCTCGAAGAGCGCGGGCGGGAGGATGAAGTCGGGGGGCGCGCCGACCCGGACCGCGAGGCGTCGCATCTCCTCCGCCGTCACCCCCTCGGGCAGCTCCGGCGCCTCGGTCGGCTCGATCGTCGCCGCCGCGCCCTCCTCGGGCTCCGGCGCGGGGAGCCGCCAGAAGCGGTCGAAGTAGCCGGCCGCGAGCTGCCGGTTGCGGTTCGCGATCAGCCGCGGGCGGCTCGCGGTGGTGCGCCGATCGTAGACCACGTAGTCGGGCAGGAAGTCCGGGAGGTTCCGGGTGCGCGCGACCGCGTCGGCGGTGACTCCGGTGTGGACCAGGACGTAGCGCTCCGGCGCCTCGGGGTTCGGGTAGATGAAGCGCACGCCGACGTCCCGGCCCTGGAAGCGCTCGCCGCTCGAGAGCACCACCGCGCCGTCCTCCACCCGGATCGGCAGCGAGCCCTGCACGCGGTCGAGCACCGCGTTCTGCCCGGGCGCGCCGTAGAGCGCGAGGTGGGAGCGCTTCATCAGCTCGGGCGTCACCTCGGTGTCCGGGATCACGCGCTGGTTCAGGTACCAGACGCCCATCGGCCAGCCGTTCGCGCCGCGCTCCGCGGTCCGCCGCAGCTCGGCGGTCGCCGCGTCGTCCTGGGTGCCGTACACGTGCACGATCTCGTCGTGGTAGGCGTCGGTGATCGGCCCGCTCAGGCCCGGCACCTTCTCCAGCCCCTCCGCGCGCGGGAGGAAGCCGAGGGTCCAGCCGCCCTCCGCGTCGCGCGCCGCGTGCACCACGTGCCCGAGGTGCGCGCGGGGGCCGCGGTAGATCTCGGCGCCGTCGATCGCGATGCGCGTCTCCCCCGAGGCGCCGATCGGCGCGTCCCGGAGGTCGAGCGACAGCTCGATCACGTTGTCGGTCTCGGCCTCGATCGCGCCATCGCGCGCGGTGGCCCGGACCCGGGCCAGCTCCGGGTAGCGCTCGATGCGGGTGACGGTGACCCAGTGCTGCCGGTTCGCGCGGTAGTCCCCGGTCACCACCCGCACCTCGGCCGGGCGGGGGTCGCGCACCAGCTCCGCGAGCTCCGGGTAGATCCGACCGTGCCGGTGCACGAGGTAGAGCAGGTCGTGCCCGTGCTCGTACCAGCGCACGTTCGGCTCGAGCTCGAGGCCCCGCATGTGCTGCTCCATCTCGCGCACGAAGGCCGGCCGCATCGGGCCCGGGTCCTGGGTGCCGTGATAGAAGCGGAAGTCGGTGTCGACCGAGTTCTCGACCAGGTGCATCGCGCTGTAGCGGTGCAGGGCGGTCTCCTCGACGTCGCTCGGCCGGCCGCCGGCGTACTGCACCCAGCTCGGCGCGCCGGCCATCGCCTGCACGTGGCTGAAGCGCCACGCGTGCCGCATGCCGATCGAGTAGGCGCCCATGCCCCCGTTGCTCAGCCCGCCGAGCACCACGCGGTTCGGGTCGACGTTGTAGTGCCGCTGCACGTCCTCGAGCACCTCGAGCACGTCCTGCTCCCCCATCCAGCGCCAGATGAGCTGCCCGACGCCGTCGGGGGCGACGACGATCCAGTCGGGCGACCAGCGGGGCGTGAAGTCGTTCCAGAGGTACTGGTTGTAGTGCTCCCAGTCCATGTTGTTCCCCAGCACCACGCCGAGGAAGAGGTTCCCGTTGGAGGAGCCGCCGTGGAGCATCAGGATCAGCGGGTAGGCGCGGCTCGGGTCGTAGTCCGGCGGGACGTAGACGGCGTAGCCCTGCGGGAGCGGGCTGAAGCTGGCGTCGTAGCCGCGGTTGACGATCTCCCCGCGCGCCGCCGGGTAGGGATCCCGGCCGGCCTCGATCTCGTCGAGGTAGCGGGCCGCCCGCCGCCGCCAGGCCTCGCTCTGCTCGGGGAAGCGCCGCTCGATGCGGTCGGCCACCTGCAGCAGGTAGCGGATGGAGGTGAGGGTGCCGGCGGGCACGCCGTCCGGCCGGTTGGCCTCCAGCCGATCGAGGCGCGCCCCCGGCGTGGCGGGGGCCTGGGCGGCCAGCGCGGCGGGCGTCAGCGCGAGGAGGAGGGCGGCGAGCGAGAGGAATCGAGGCATCGTCGTCGGGCCCAATTCTGATGCATCGGGGGGACTTTCGCCCGTTTTCGGTCGGTCGCGTTGTAGTCTACGTGCGCGCTGCTATCCCTAGCGCGCGCCGCGGCCACTGGGGGCAATGCGGGGACCAACGAGGACAGGCTAGGATGGCCAGACCGGGGCTCCTTCGACCCCACAGCTCGCAGCTCACGCTCCTGCAGCGGCTGTTCGACGCCGGGTGGATCGCGCTCACCCACACCCTCGCGTATTACTTCCACCCGGACGCCCACTGGGTGACCGACCAGACGGTCGCCACCGGCGGCGCGGTCCTCATCTTCTACATCACGGGGGAGATCGCGGGGCTGTATCAGGCGTGGCGCGGCGTGCCGCTCGGCCGTCAGATCGCCCGCATCTGGGTGGCGTGGCTGCCGGTGGTGATGGTCCTGCTCGCCTCGGCCTTCCTGCTGAAGACGACCGAGCGCTTCAGCCGCGTCGCGTCCGGCGGCTGGCTCCTGCTCGCGCCGATCGCGATCACCGTCTGGCGCACCCTGGTGCGCATGTTCCTCCGCCACCTCCGGGCGAAGGGGAAGAACCTGCGCACGGCCGCGGTCTGCGGGGCGACCGAGATCGGGATCGAGCTCGCCAACCGCATCCTCAGCTCGCCCCACCTCGGCATCAAGCTCGTCGGCTTCTACGACGACCGCACGCCCGAGCGCACCGAGCGGGTGAGCATGAGCTTCGGCGGCGTGGTCGGGAAGTTCGACGAGCTGGTCGAGCGGGCGAAGGCGGGCGACGTCGACCTCGTCTACATCGCGCTCCCGCTCAAGGCGGAGCCCCGGGTCAACGACCTCCTGCGCAAGCTCGCCGACACGACCGCGAGCGTCTACATCGTCCCCGACTTCTTCGTCTTCGATCTGCTGCACGGCCGCTGGAGCGCGCTCGGCGACGTCCCGGTCATCAGCATCTTCGAGACCCCGTTCTACGGCGTCGACGGCTGGCTGAAGCGCATCGAGGACATGGTGCTCGGCACGATCTTCCTCACCGTGGCCGCGCCGCTGATGGCGGTGATCGCGGTGGCGATCAAGCTCAACAGCAAGGGCCCGGTCTTCTTCAAGCAGCGCCGCTACGGGCTCGACGGAGAGACGATCGAGGTCTTCAAGTTCCGCTCGATGACGGTGGCCGAGGACGGCGCCGACGTGAAGCAGGCCAAGAAGAACGATCAGCGCGTCACCGCGGTCGGCAAGATCCTGCGGCGCACCTCGCTCGACGAGATCCCGCAGCTCATCCACGTGGTGACCGGCTCGATGTCCCTCGTCGGCCCGCGCCCCCACGCGGTCGCGCACAACGAGCTCTACCGCAAGAAGATCGCCGGCTACATGCTGCGCCACAAGGTGAAGCCGGGCCTGACCGGCTGGGCGCAGGTCAACGGCTGGCGCGGCGAGACCGACGAGCTGTGGAAGATGGAGAAGCGGATCGAGCACGACCTCGAGTACATCCGCCGCTGGGGCGTCGTGTTCGACCTCAAGATCATCTTCCTCACGGTCTGGGGCGTGCTCTTCGGCGGTAAGGTCCGTCAGAACGCGTACTGAATCTTGCTGGGAGGGGCTTTCAGCCCCTCCCCCCCGCTGCGCCGGCAGACCTGTCTCCGCTCCGGGTGCTCCGCACCCTCCGCAGAGACAGGTCAGCCGGCTCCGCGGGGCCCCCCCACCCAATTTCCGGCGACGTCGCTTCGCTCGTCGCCGGTGTCCCGCGCTCCGCGCGTGAGCCACGCGGCTCGCGCTCGCGCTGCGCGCGAGCTGGCCGCCCGCTGCCGCGGGATCGAAGACGGGAGGTGGCGCGTGCGGCGACTTCGCTTCGCTCGTCGCCTTCCGTGTTCGTCGGATGGTGGCGACTTCGCTTCGCTCGTCGCCCTCGGGTGGTCGTTGGGCGTGGCGACTTCGCTTCGCTCGTCGCCCTCGGAGTCGGCTTCGGACCGGTCTCGGACTCGGTCTCGGACTCGGATTCGGTCTCGGACTCGGTCTCGGTCTCTATCTCGGTCTCGGTCTCGGTCTCGGAGTCTGGGACTCGGTCCCGGCGAGGGGCTCAGCGTCGACGGCGTCGGGTGACCAGGAAGGCTCCGGTGGCGGCCAGGATCAGCCAGCTGAGCGCGGTGCCGGGGGTCACCCGGAAGGCGGAGCAGCCTCCGCCTCCTCCGCCCGCGTCGGCCACGCCGCTCGCGGCGCCGTCCGCGCCCATCGATCGGCAGGCTTCGTCGGCGCTCATCGTTCCTCCCTCTCGCTGGCGCACCACCGTGCCGTCGGGGAGCTCGATCCGAATGGGGGCGGTGGCGGCGAAGTACTCTTGCTCGCCGCACTCCGTGACCCGCCGGGCGGTGCGGACCTGGGGCACGTCGGGGAGGCCGTCGTCGAGGGCGAAGACGGGGTCGACGGTCATATCCTCGGGGCGCATCGAGGTGCTCAGGCGGGTGGTGTAGGCGTGGCGGCTGACGAGGGCCTGCGCCTCGGCGCGGGGGGCCCGGATCTCGTCCTCGAGCGCGGCGGCGAGGCCCGCGGGGTCGAAGCGGGTCGGCTCGCCGCACCCGCGCCCGCGGGCGAGGCAGTTGAGGTACGTCTGCGCGTTCTGGCCGGGCGGGGGCTCGATGAAGCGGGCGAGCAGCTCGAGCAGGAGCGCGTCCGCCGGGTAGCCGCGGGCCTGGATCTCCTGGACCACCCGCGCCGCGTCGCTCTCCTCGGCGAGGTCGGCGACGTCGGGCAGGGTCAGGTCGAGCGTGAGCGTGGCGCCGGCGTAGTCGGTCGCGAAGGCGCGGCCGCCGAGCTCCTCCACGCGCTGGCGCACCGCGCCGTCCCAGCTCTGGCGGCCGTTGAAGAGGTCGAGGTCGAGCGACACGTCGGCCGCGGAGTAGTTGATCGAGCGCGCCGGGCGGTCGGCGAGGTGGAAGAGGGCGATGGGGAGGTTCGGGTCGGACGCGATCGGGGTGAGCCGGATCGGCAGGCAGGCCTCGTCGGTGGCCATGCGCATCACGACCGGGCGGATCACCGAGCTGTTGCGGTTCGCGTTCAGGCGGAGGGCGACGAAGACGAAGCCCTGGTCGGCGTAGGGCGCGAGCAGCTCGCCGCTCGCGTCCGGCACGTCGTAGCCGTTCATCTGGAGCCACTCGATGACCTCGGGGGCGCTCGAGGCGCCGAGCACGACGGTGTCGTACGGGCCGACCACGCTCTCGGAGTAGACGGTCACCCCGCCGCCGGCGTCTTCGAACGCGGCGCCGCCCGCGTCGGCGGCGAACCCCGGGTCGGGCGCGGAGCTGGCGTGGGCGCCGCAGCCCAGGCTGCAGCCGGGGCCCGGCCACGCGCAGCTGAGCGGGGCGCACTCGCCTTCGGTCTCGTTCACGGTCTGGAACCGCGGCTCGGTGCGCTGCAGGAGCTGCTGGAAGAGCGCGTCCGGGCCGACCGCGATCTCGTCGGGCGGCACCGGGACGGGCAGGATCCAGGCGAAGTCCTCGTCGCGACCCGAGTAGCTGATCTGCACGGCCATGGTGAGCGATCCGTCGGGCTCGTAGCCGTAGACCACCGTCTCCCGGGCCTGGTTGATCGGCGAGGACGAGCAGAAGAAGCCCCCGCAGGCGAACGCGCGCGGCGTGGGCAAGGCCGCGAGAACGAAGAGGAAAGCGACGAGGGGTCTCTGCATGGAGAGGACGGGAGCACCCCTCGTGCCAACGCGGCGCCCTGGGGATCCGGCCAGCGCGCCTCGTGCCGCACCGTGCCGTCCGCACCGACCTCGCGCCAGGCCGTCGCGCCGTTGTCGCTGCATCAATACGCGCCCGCCGCTTGCATCGATCCGGTCTTGCCGTACAACGACCTCCACTCGTGGGGACGGGTCCGGGGGCAGTGAGCGAGGAACGATGAGTCACCCCAGTTCAGGTCACGCGCCGAAGAGCTCGCTCGGGATCGACCTGGGGACGACCCACACCGTGGTCGCTCACCGCGCCGAGGTGCTCCGCGTCAGCCGCGAGCCCGGGCGAGAGACGCTGCTCCCCTCCGTGGTGGCCTACCCGCCGACCGGCGAGACCCTCGTGGGCTGGCCGGCGCGGAACCGGCGCGCCATCGACCCGCGTCACACCCTGGCCTCGACCAAGCGCCTGATCGGGGCGGCCTGGGAGAGCTACCGCGCCAAGCGCTTCGCCGAGCGCCACCCCTACGAGCTGATCGAGCGCGAGGGCGCCGCGGCGCTGCGCACCCGTCAGGGCGTGGTCTCGCCGTCGCAGGTGGCGGCCGCCGTGCTCGGCGAGGCCTGCGGGGTCGCGGAGTGCGAGCCCTCGACCCACGCGGCCGTGATCTCGGTGCCCGCCGGCTTCGAGGCGGACGAGCGCGCGGCGACGCTGGACGCGGCGCGAGAGGTCGGCTTCCCGCAGGCCCGCCTGATCGAGGAGCCGGTCGCCACCGCGGTGGCCTACCTCGAGCGCTCGAACCTCCGCTACGCCGTCATCTACGACCTCGGCGGCGGCACCTTCGACCTCGCGGTGGTGGACTGCACCCGGCACCCCTTCCGCGTCGTCGGTCACGGCGGCGACCCCTACCTCGGCGGCGACGACGTCGACCGCATCTTCGCGACCCGGGTGGCCGAGCGCATCCTGCGCTCCGAGCGCTGGGACGTCGCGAGCGACCCGGAGACCTTCGCGCGGCTGACGGTGCACGCGGAGGCGGCGAAGGTCGCCCTCGGCGACACGGCGGCGGTGCAGGTCGCGCTCGACGAGATCGACGAGGCGGCGCCGAGCGCGGCCCCGGTCACCTTCCAGCGCGCCGACCTCGTCGGCATCACCACCGACATCGTGCGCCGGACCTTCGTGGTCTGCGACCACGTGCTCTCGGACGCCGGCCTCCGCACCCGCGACATCGACGCGGTGTTCCTGGCCGGCGGCTCCACGTCGCTCCCCGGGCTGCGGGAGATGGTGGGCGAGTACTTCGGCAAGCGCGCCCGCTTCGATCTCGACCCGATGCACGTCGTCGCCCGCGGCGCGAGCCTCGCCGCCCTCCGGCCGGATCTGCACCGCCTGCTCGAGGCGGACGGCTACGCGGCCTGAGCCCCGGCTGGTCGTAGCGCCCGAGCGAGCGACTGTGGTCTAATGTGCGCACGCTCGCTCCCGCGGCCGATCCGGCCCGGGGGCAGCGTCGTAAGGGGCCCCGTGAACGCGGATGTGACGATGCGGGACGCCCTCGCGGTGGCGAGGGTCGAGGAGCTCCGGGGCGTCGGCCCCGACGGAGCCTGCTACGTCACCGACGTCGACGGGCGCCCGGCCGAGGTGTGGCGGCTCGAGCCGGAGGCGCTCGACGCCGAGGCGCGGCGGCGGCTGTCCGCGCTGCGCGGGCTCGACCACCCGGGGCTGCTCGGGCTGCTGGAGCTGTCCCTCGACGAGCCGCGGCCGAGCCTCACCCGGGAGCCGGGGCGGTGGCACTGGGAGGAGCTCGCCAGCTGGACCGGCGACGCGGGCGCGCTGCGGGCCGGGCTCGCGCGGCTGGCCGGCGGGCTCGCGGCCGCGCACAAGCTCGACGTGGTGCACGGCGCGCTGGGGCCGTCGTGTCTCGTGGTCGGCGAGGACGGAGCGCCCCGGCTCGATCTGAGCGGGCTGCGGGTTCGACCCGGGCAGCCGCCCGAGGTCGCACCCGAGCTCTCCCGCGGCGGGCGCGCGAGCGCGGCGGCGGACGTGTGGGCCCTCGGGCGTCTGCTGGCGTCCCTCCCCGCGGCGCGCGAGGTCGAGCTCGTCGCCCGCATGTGCGACCCCGACCCGGAGCGGCGCCCGCGGGCGGAGCACGTCGCGGAGGCGCTCGGCGCGGCGCCGAAGCCCAAGCTCGCGGCGGTCGGGGAGGGCGACGCGGCCCGCTTCGGCATCCCGGACCGCCTCGGCGCGTACGCGCTCCAGGAGCAGATCGGGGCCGGCGGCATGGGGCGGGTCTTCCGCGCCCTCGACGTGGCCAGCGGGGGCGACGTCGCGCTCAAGGTGCTGCTCTCCAACTGGGCCAAGGACCCGGAGCTGGTCGCGCGCTTCCGCCGCGAGGCGCGGGTGCTCGCGCAGGTGCAGAGCCCCTACGTGGCCCGGTTCGTCGCCGCCAACGAGGACGCGGGCTTCCACTACCTGGTGATGGAGCTGGTCGGCGGGCGCTCGGCGGAGGCGCTGCTCAAGGAGCGGCGGCGGCTCGACGTCGACCTCGCCCTCGGGGTCGTCTGCGACGTGGCCCGCGCGGTCGGAGAGATGCACGCCCTCGACCTCGTGCACCGGGACATCAAGCCGGCCAACATCCTGGTCGACGAGTCCGGGGCCGAGCCGGTGGTGAAGCTCTGCGACTTCGGCATCGCGCGCGCCATCTCCCCCGAGCCCGAGCAGCAGCTCACCCAGGCCGGGGCGCCCGGCACGCCGTCCTACATGTCGCCGGAGCAGGTCGAGGGGCGCACGGTGGACGCGCGCACCGACGTCTACGCGCTCGGCGCCACGCTCTACTGCCTGCTCGCGGGGCGGCCGCCGTTCATCGGCACCGCGCACCTCGTGATGATCTCGCACCTGAACGAGGATCCGGCGCCGCTCCGCGACCACGATCCTTCCATCCCGCAGGGCATCTCGGACGTGGTGATGCGCTGCCTCGCGAAGTCGCCGGACGAGCGCTTCCCGGACGCGACCGCGCTTCACGAGGCGCTCCACGCGGCGTGGCGAGGCGCGACCGAGCAGACCCTGGCGCTGCCCCAGACCCACGGGCTCGAGGGCAAGCCCCGGGTCTACGACTTCGCCTGGACGCTGCGCGCCGACCCGGAGGAGCTCTGGCCGCACGTCAGCAACACCGAGCGGCTCAACCGCGCCGCCGGGCTCGACGACGTGGAGTGGTCGCACGGCCCCGGCGAAGGCTACGTGCAGACCGAGGGCAGCTTCCGCGCGGCGGGCATGGAGCTGCGCTGGAAGGAGAACCCCTTCGAGTGGGTCGCGCCGCGGCGGCTCGGGGTGGTGCGCGAGTACGTCGCCGGGCCCTTCGAGTGGCTCCGGAGCACGGTGGAGATGATCCCGCGGCCCGAGGGCGGCACCGAGCTGCGGCACAAGATCGAGATCCGGCCGCGCGGCATCCTCGGGATCGCGGCCGCCACCGTCGAGGTCGGCATGCGGCTCCGGCGCGGGCTCGAGCGGGTCTACCGCCGCATCGACACCGCCTGCATGACCGCCCGCGAGAGCGCGCGGCCGGGATCGATCCGTCCGGTCGATCCCTTCGAGCCGCCCGAGCGGGCGACCGAGCGGCTCCGGGAGCGGGTCGACGGGCTGCTCGAGCGGGTGGTGGAGCGGGGCGGCGATCCGCACGTGGCGGAGGCGCTCGGCAGCTTCGTGTGCACGGCGCCGTCGCAGCGCCTCGGGCGGCTCCGGCCGCGGGCCTGGGCGCGCGAGAACGGCTTCGAGGAGTCGCTCGTGGTCGACACGCTGCTGCTCGCGGCGGCCGAGGGCGTGCTCGAGGTCATGTGGGACATCCTCTGCCCGAGCTGCCGCATCCCGAGCGGCATCGAGGAGTCGCTGCGGGCCCTCGGGGAGCACGGCCGCTGCGAGGTCTGCGACCTCGACTTCGACCTCGACATGGCGCGCTCGGTGGAGCTGGTGTTCCGGGCGCACCCGGCCATCCGGCCCGCGGACGTCGGCGTCTACTGCATCGGCGGCCCGGCCCACTCGCCGCACGTCGTCGCGCAGGTCCGCCTCGTGCCGGGCGAGCGGTTCGCGCTCTCCCTGGAGCTCGCGCCCGGCCGCTTCCAGGTGACGGGCCGCGGGCTGCCGCAGCGCTGGTCGTTCACCGTCGACCCGCGCGCGGCCTTCGAGCGGTGGGACCTACCGCTCCGCGCCGGCGCCTCGCCGGACGTGCCGCGCAGCCTCCGCCCCGGCGACGTGCAGATCTTCTTGACCAACGATCTCGACCACGAGGTCGTGGTGCGCCTCGAGCGCGCGACCCTGCGAGACGACGCGGTCACCGCCGCCGACGCGGCCGCCTCCGCGCTCTTCCGGCAGCTCTTCCCGGACCAGGTGCTCGCGCCCGACCGGCTCGTCGCGATCGCCGACGTCGCGCTCCTCTTCGCGCGGGTGTCGGACGCCCTCGATCGCTTCGAGCGCGAGGAGACCGAGGTGCACCGCGAGCTGGTGGCGCTCTCGAGCGAGGTCGAGCAGGCCGCGCACCTCGAGGGGGGCGCGCTGGTGAAGCTGCACGGCGACGGGGTGATGGCGGTCTTCTCGGACCGCGTGGCCGCGGTGCGCGCGGCGCTGCGGATCGCCCGGCCCGACGCCACCGTCGGCCTCGGCCTCCACGCCGGCCCGGCGCGCATGACCTCGATCGGCGGCCAGCTCGACTACTTCGGCAAGACCCTGCACCTCGCCGAGCACATCAGCCGCGCGGCCCACGCGGGGGAGCTGGTGGTGAGCGACGCCCTGCTCGAGGACCCGCGCATGTCCCCGCTCCTCGGCGCGCAGCTCGAGGCGCGCGGGTATCTCCGGGTCGGCAGCCTGCTCGCCGGTCGGCTCGCCGCGCGCTGAGGGCGCTGCTTCTTGCTGGAGGGTTTGGTGCAAACCCTCCCCCCATTGGGCAAAGCCCAATGGGGCCCCCCTCCCGACTCCGTCGGGGCCTCGCGCGCTTCGCGCGCTGGCCCCGCGACCCCAGCGACGGGGCGCTGGGGGCCCTGCGGCTCGCGCTCGCGCTGCGCGCTCGCTGGCCGCCTGCTGCCGCCGGATGGTGCTGCGGCTCGCGCTCGCGCTGCGCGCTCGCTGGCCGCCTGCTGCCGCCGGATGGTGCTGCGGCTCGCGCTCGCGCTGCGCGCTCGCTGGCCGCCTTCTCCCTCCGTTGCTGCGGCTCGCGCTCGCGCTGCGCGCTCGCTGGCCGCCTTCTCCCTCCGCTGCTGCGGCTCGCGCTCGCGCTGCGCGCTCGCTGGCCGCCTGCTGCCGCCGGGTGGAGCGGGACAGGGTGGGGTGTGCGGCGACCTCGCTTCGCTCGTCGCCTGCCGTCGTTTCGGGTCAGTCGTCGTGGAAGTGACGGTCGTCGCGCGGTGCTTCTGAATGTGACAGTTGACACTGTCGCTTTTGGTGTCACGTTTGGTGGGTGAGCGACGAGGGGCGATATGGGATCGCGGAGCTCGCCGAGCGGGGCGGGGTCTCCCGGAGGACCGTGCGGTACTACGTGCAGCGCGGGCTCCTGCCGCCTCCCACCGGGGTGGGGCGCGGCAAGCACTACACGGAGGCGCACCTCGAGGCGCTGGTGCGGGTGCGGGAGCTGCAGGAGTCGGGCGTCGCGCTCGCGGAGATCCCCGCCCACGGCGAGGACGGGGGAGGAGTGGGCGACTCGCCGCCGGCGGCGCCGAAGGAACAGTCGACCTGGACGCGCGTCGTCCTGGGCGAGGGGCTCGAGCTGCACGTGCGCGGGCGGCGGCTGAGCGAGACGCAGGTCCGCGCGCTGGAGGCCGCCGTCCACGGCGCGCTCGGGGAGGAGGAGCGATGAACGCGAAGCACGAAGCAGGTCTGATGGGGGGAGGGCGGCCCATCCCGCTCGAGGGCGTGAAGATCGACGCGGTGATGAGCGGCGCGTGCGTGGAGGTCACCGTGACCCAGCGCTACCGCAACACCGAGGCGAGCCCGGTGGAGGCGGTCTACGTCTTCCCGCTCGAGGAGGGGGCCGCGGTCTGCGGGTTCGCGGCGCGCATCGGCGAGCGCGTGATCCGCGGGCGGGTCGAGGAGCGCGAGGAGGCGTTCGCCCTCTACGACGACGCGATGATGGAGGGGCACGGCGCCTACCTGCTCGACCAGGAGCGCCCCGACGTGTTCCGGGCGTCGGTCGGCAACCTGAGCCCGGGCCAGGCGGTGGAGCTCCAGATCCGCTACGTCGCCCTCGCGCGGCGCGAAGGCGAGGCGCTCCGGCTGCAGATCCCGACGACCGTCTCGCCGCGCTACGTGCCGGCGGGGCCGCCCGAGGTGGGCGAGCCGGACGGGGAGGTCGTCAACCCGGAGCGCTGGCCGGCGGTGCCCTACGGGCTGTCGCTCGGCGTGACGGTGTCGGGCGCGCTGCGCCGCGTGGAGTCGCCGAGTCACCCGGTGCGCACGACGCTCGAGGACGACGGCGCGCGGGTGGAGCTCGCCCAGGACGGCGCCGCCCTCGACCGCGACTTCGTGCTGCTCGTCGAAGCGCGCGAGCCCCACCGGCCGATCGCCCGGGTGGCGCGGGAGGAGGACGGCCAGCGCGTCGCCATGGTCACCTTCCTGCCGGAGCTCGACGAGGCCGAGCGGCGCGGCCACGAGGTCGTCTTCCTGCTCGACTGCTCCGGCTCGATGGGCGGCGAGTCGATCGCGCAGGCGCGCCGCGCGCTGGCCCTCTGCGTCCGGGCGCTGTCGCCGGAGGACACCTTCCAGATCGTCCGCTTCGGCTCGCGCAGCGAGCAGCTCTTCGACGCGCCCCGCCGCTACGACGACGAGTCGCTCGCCCGCGCCTCCGCCTACGTCGAGCGCATCGACGCCGACCTGGGCGGCACCGAGATCCTCACCCCGCTCCGCGCGATCCTGGAGCGGGCGCCCGACCCGGAGCGGCCGCGGCGCGTGCTCCTGCTCACCGACGGGCAGGTGTCGAACGAGGACAAGGTCATCGCGCACGCCAAGGCGCACGCAGGCACCGCGCGCGTCTTCACCTTCGGTATCGGCGCCGGCGCCTCTGCGCACCTCGTCCGCGGGGTCGCCCGGGCGTCGCGCGCGGCGACCGAGATGATCTACCCCGGCGAGCGCATCGAGCCGAAGGTGCTCCGCATGTTCGCGCGGGTCCGGACGCCGGCGCTCGACGACGTGCGGGTCGACTGGGGAGGGCTGTCGGTGGAGCCCGCGCCCGGGCGCACGCCGCCGATCTTCGCGGGCGACGCGCTCACGATCTTCGCGCGCATCACCGCGGGCGACGCGAGCGAGGTCGCGCTGCGGACGGGCGAGCGCCGCTGGGCGGTGCCGCTGGATCTCGAGCGCGCCGAGGCCGGCGGCCCCATCCCGGCGCTGTGGGCGAAGGAGCGGATCCGCGACCTCGAGGAGGGGGAGACCCGGCGGGGCTCGGCCCAGGCGCGCGCGGGCGGTCGCGATCGAAAGCGCGAGGCGCTGGTGGCGCTCGGCAAGCGCTACGGGCTGACGAGCAGCGCGACGAGCTACGTGGCCATCGAGGAGCGCTCCGAAGACGAGCGCACCGACGCGCCGGCGCAGCTCCGCAAGATCCCGATCGCCCTGACGACCGGCTGGGGCGGCGCGAGGCGCGGGATGAGCCAGGCCGGCAGCATGTCGCTGCCCTCGAGCTTCGGGGGCGCGCCGCCTCCCCTCATGCGCAGCGCCGCGCCCGGCGGCCCCCGCCGTCGACGGTCGTTCGCCGCCTCGCCCCCGCCCGCAGCCTCGGTCCCCCCCGCCGCTGAGCCGCCGCGCCCCCAGGCGCCCGCGCCGGCTCCGTTCGAGGCCGCCGCCATGGACACGATGAGCTTCGACCTCGAGGGCTCCCCCGGGGCGAGCGGAGGCGCGGAGGCGGACTGGGTCTTCGACGTGCTGATGACCCAGCGGGCCGACGGCCGCTTCGAGCGCTCGGGCGCGCTCGACGCGCAGCTCGGCGACCGCGCGAGCGAGCTCGACGCGGCCGTCGCGGCGCACGGCGAGGGGGTGATCACCGCGGTGGTGATCGCGCTGCTCGAGCGGGAGGCGCCGGAGCGAGAGGCCGAGTGGCGGCCCGCCGTCGACAAGGCGCGACGCTACCTGGCCACCCTCACGCTCGGCTTCGACGCCAGCTCCATCCTCTGACGCCGAGCGCTGCTTCGGGCCGAGAGGCTACTTGTACTCGATCAAGCCACGTCGACGGCCGCGCAGGCGGTTGACGTGGTACTCGAGGGCGCCGGCCGCCTCGGGGAGCTTGCCCAGCGTCGTGAAGACGGCGTAGGGGAGGGCGTCCTCGAGGGGGCGGCCGCGGTCCAGGGTGTGCTTGAGCACCCGGGCCGCGCTCACCGGGTAGCCGGCCAGGAGGCCGAGGCTCAGGCCCAGGGTCGGGATCGCGCCGAGGGTCGCCGCGGCCGGGAGCGCCGCGCCCCAGACCAGGATGCGGCGGGTCTCGGTCACCCAGTGACGCTCGGGCGGCGCGCCGTGCATCGCCGCGCCCTCCGCGTAGGCGTGGCCGCTCCGCTTGGCCCGCTTCCACCACTGCGAGAACTTCGTCATCGCCGCGTCGTGCAGGGTCATCTCGGCGTCGAGGCGCTCGATCTTGTAGCCGGCCTGCCGGAGGCGGACGCAGAGCTCCGGCTCCTCGCCGGCGATCAGCGTCTCGTCGAAGCCGCCCACCTCGAGGAAGGCCTCGACGCGCATCATCGCGTCGCCGCCGCACGCCTTCGCGTCGCCGATGGGGGTGTCCCACTCGATGTCGCAGAGGCGGTTGTAGAGCGTCGCGTCCGGGTGGCGCTCCCGGCGGCGGCCGCAGACGGCGGCGAGCGCCGAGCGCTCCTCCAGCCGGGCGCGCGCCGTCTCGAGCCAGCCCTCGACCACCTCGCAGTCGCCGTCGACGAGCTGCACGTAGCGGAGGTCCTTCACCCGCTCGAAGCCCGCGTTGCGCGCCCGCGCGGCGGTGAACGGGATCGACATGTCGAGCGCGACGACCTCGCAGCCGAGCTGTTCGGCGAGCGCCACCGAGCCGTCGGTCGAGCCGCTGTCGACGTAGACCACGCGCGCGACCCGGTCGACGAGCGAGCGCAGGCAGGCGCGCAGACGCTCCCCCTCGTTGCGGCCGATGGCGACCGCGCCGACGTCCTCCAGGCGGCTCACGGGCGCTCTTCGACGAAGTTGTAGCGCACGAAGTCGCGGAGGAAGCGCGCCGGATCCGGGTCGTCCTTGCGCTGGATGCGCGCGCGCACCTTGAACGTCGCGAGACCGACCGCCTGCGCGGTGTTCACGGCCCAGGTGTAGGCCTTGCCGTGGTTCTTCAGGAAGTAGTAGCGGCGGCTGTCGAACCAGTAGCGCGGCATCGGCCGCTTCAGGTCCTTGAGCCCGGTCGACGCGTGGCCGACGTGCTCGACCTTCGACTCGACCACGTACCAGGTCTGCCATCCGGCGAGGCGGGCGCGGCGGCAGAGATCGGTCTCCTCGAAGTAGAGGAAGAAGGTCTCGTCGAAGAGCCCGATGGCGTCGAGCACCTCCCGCCGGATCATCATCGCCGCGCCGGCGAGCCAGTCGACCGGGCGCGAGGCCTCGGGGCGCGGCCGGATCGGGACCTCCTTCTCGGGGAGGACCTTGGTCAGCGCCCCCAGGCGGAAGCTGCCGAGCACCTCCGAGGCGAGCGTCGGGAAGCGGAAGCTCGAGATGTGCGGCACGCCGTCCGAGCCGTGGAGCGCGCTGCCGGCGATGCCCGCCTCCGGGTGGTCGTCCATGAACGCGACCAGCTTCTCGATCGCGTCCTCGTGGGGGAAGGCGTCCGAGTTGAGGAGGAAGACGTAGTCCGGCGGATCGTCCGACTCGAGCGCGCGCCGCATCGCGAAGTTGTTGCCCGCGCCGAACCCGCCGTTGTGGCCGCTCTGCATCACGGCCACGTCGGGCATGTCGGCGCAGCCCTCCGAGAGCGTCTCGAAGGAGCCGTCCTGCGAGTCGTTGTCCACCACGTCGATGCGGTAGCTCTCGAGGGGAGCGCAGGCGCGCCGCGCCGCCTCCACCGCCTTCAGGGTCATGTCGGCGGTCTTGTAGTTCAGGATCACGCACTGAACGCGCATCGTTCGTCAGCTCCGTCGCTATTCCGCGGCGTTTCGTTCCGGCGCGCGGAGCTCGGCGGGTCGCTGCCTCAGCTCGGCTTCGGCCCGCTCGATGACCTCGCGCATCTTGCGCGCGAGCACCCGCACGTTCGGTTCGAGCACCATCGAGTCGTGGTCTCCAGGGACCTCGAAGACGTCTAGCCCCCGGACGTAGGGCGTCCACCCGTTGTCCTCGTAGACGTAGTCGCGATCGTGATCGAGCAGCCGTCCGTTCCCGAGGTCGTAGGCCACCTCGAGGGGCGGGCGGAAGAGCGTGAGGTGCCCGTCGTAGGCCTTCAGCTCGTAGCGGCCGAGCGCGCGCCGGAAGGCCTGCTCGATCGCCTCGTCCTGGAACTCCGCCGGCGCCTGCTCCGGCTCGGCCTCCTCGAAGCGCTTGCGCAGCTTGCCGACCTCCCAGCGCCAGCGGTTCACCGCCCACTCGCCGACGTAGGACGCGCCCTTCTGCTGGAGCTGCTGCACCTGGATGAGCGCGCGGTCCTTGGCGCTCAGGCTCGGCGGGGGGAAGGGCAGGGGGGTGTCGAGCATGACCAGGAGCGGCACGTCTTCGCCCTGGGCGCGCAGGCGCTGCGCCATCTCGTAGGCGGTGATGCCGCCGCCGGAGAAGCCGCCGAGCAGCCACGGCCCGTGGGGCTGCACGGTGCGCATCTCGGCGAGGTAGGCCTCGGCCATCTCGTCGAAGGTCTCGTGCGGCTGCTGATCGCCGAAGAGCCCCCGCGCCTGGAGCCCGTAGATGCGGCGGTCGGTGCCGACCAGGTGGGCGAGGTGCCGGAGGTTCAGCACGTTGCCGAACATGCCGGCGACGATGAAGAAGGGCGTCTTCGGCCCGCCGTCGCCCGGGTGCATCGGCACGAGGTGCGTGTAGCGGGTCCGCGGCGCCTCGACCTTCTTGGGGGCGTCCTCGCCCTCGGTCGGCGCGCCGCCGATGCGGTCCTTGATCAGCTCGGCGCAGCGCTCGATGGTCGGCGCCTCGAAGAGCACGCTGATCGGGAAGTCGACGTGGTACGCCTTCTTGACCTTCGCGAAGAGCCGCACCGCGATGAGCGAGTGCCCGCCGAGGTCGAAGAAGGAGTCCTGCACGCCGACGGTCTCGACGCCGAGCAGGTCCTGCCAGAAGCCGACCAGGGTGCGCTCGACCTCGTCGCGCGGCGCGACGAACTCGCTGTCGAGATCCGGCCGCGCGAGCTCGATGCCGCCCTCGCTCGACTCGCGGGTCAGCCCGCGGTCGGCCTGCGCGATCAGCCCCTCGAGATCGAGGGAGCTCACGAAGACCTGCGAGCGGCGCGGGCCGGCGAGCACCCGGCCGAGCGCCTCCTGCCCCTCGCGCGGGAGGATGCCGCGCTCGAGGTTGCGCGCGAGCTGCTGCTCGGCCGGCGACGGCTCCCGCTCGGTCTCCTCGAGCTCCACGTCGCGGGCGCTCGGGCGGCTCTTCACGGTGAAGTCCGCGCTGCCGGCCATCTTGCGGAGCGCGAGCCGATCCACCTCGACCACCACGCGGCCGCCCTCGTCGCAGAGGGTGACGTCGAAGTAGACGAACTCGGAGTCGTCGCGGTTGTCGCCGTGGTTGCGCACCCAGCTCACCAGCCGCGGCGGCAGGTCGTCGTGCACGCGCAGGCGCTCGTAGCTGACCGGGACCCAGAGCGCGTCGGCCGCGTAGCCGTCGATGAGCTCCATCGCCCAGCCGGTCGCGATGTCGAGGAGCGCGGGGTGGAGGCCCATCTCCTCGGTCTCGGCGGCGAACTCGTCCCGGAGCGCGAGCCGGCCGATCGCCTCGCCGTCGCCGTACGCGCCGCGCCGCAGGACGCGCCAGCGGTCTCCGAACCGGAGGTGCGTCTCCTGCGGCGTGCGGATGCCCTTCGGATCCTCGGGGAGGATCTTCCGGGTGCAGCGCGCCTCGATCTCCGCGATCGGGACCTCGCCCGGGACCTCGAGGGGACGGATCGCGAGGTGGGCCTGCGCGTGCAGCTCCCAGCCCGGGCGGCCGTCGAGCTCCAGGTGGCCGCGCACCTCGAAGGCGTAGCCGCGGCGGGTCGGGCGGAGCTTCACCCGCACGTCGCGCTCGGCGTCGTCGTCGACCGCGAGGGGGCGGATGAAGAAGAGGTCCTCGACCTCGAACGGGCCCGGCTCGCCCGACGCCCGGAGCGCGGCGCGCGCGAGCTCGAGGTAGCCGGTGCCGGGGATGAGCGCGTGGCCCGCCTTGGTGCGGTGCCCGTCGAGGATCCAGTCCTCGCGCGGCGAGATCGTCGCCTGCAGCACCGCCTCGCCCCGGGCGTCGCGCACGCGCTGCGACAGGAGCGGGTGATCGGGCTGCTCGCCCACCGGCTCGCCGGCGTGGGCCCCCGCGTCGGAGTGGAGCTGCTCGGCGGCCATGCCGACCTGGTTCCAGATGCCCCAGTGCAGCGAGGTCACCCGGGTCGGGCCGCCGGCCTTGCTCTCGGCGTAGGCGTCGAGGAACGCGTTGGCGGCCACGTAGTCCACCTGGCCGGCCGGCGCGGTGGCGGTCGAGGTCGAGCTGAAGAGCACCATGAAGTCCAGCTCGGCGTCCGCGAACACCTGGTCGAGCACCATCGTGCCCTGGATCTTCGGGGTGAAGACCTCGTCGACGCTCGCCTGGGTCTTGAGCGCGATGAGGTCGTCGTCGACCACGCCCGCGGTGTGCAGCACGCCGTGCACCGCGCCGAAGCGCTCCCGGGCCGCGCGGGCCGCGCCCTGCATCTCCTCGAGGTTGGTCACGTCGGCGCTGAGCACCAGGACCTCGCCGCCCGCGTCCTCCACGTCGAGGATGCGGCGCAGCCGCCGGCTGATCCGGTCCTCGGCGCCGTGCTGGCGCATCCAGGTGGCCCACTGGTCCCGGGGCGGCAGCGGGGTGCGCCCGAGCAGGACGAGCTTCGCGCGGCAGGTCCGCGCGAGGTGCTCGGCCATCGTCAGGCCCAGCCCGCCGAGGCCGCCGGTGAGCAGGTAGACGCCGCCCTCGCGGAGCGCGCTCGGCGTGCCCTCGAACGGGCTGAGCGGGATGCGCTCCACGATCTGGGTGAAGCGCCGCTCGCCCCGGAGCGCGACCACCTCGTTCTTGGGCGGGCTCCGGAGCTCGTCCTCGAGGTGCGCCGCGAGCCGATCCAGCTCCTGCTCGACGCGCTTCTTGCCGCCGAAGGGATCGACCAGGGCCATGCGCAGGGTGCCCCCGAAGAGCTTGTCGCTCTTCTCCGGGAGCTGGACGTCGATCGCGGCGGCGGTGACGTCCTCGAGCTCGCGCGGCATGACCCGCGCCGGGCCGAGCACGGTGGCGCGGTCGGGGAAGCGCACCGGCTCGTCGGCCACCCGCTGCGTGCCCTCGGTCACCACCGTCACGTGCAGCGGCGGCACGCTCTCGTCGGCCAGGGCCTGGGCCAGGAAGAAGAGGCTGAAGAAGCCGCGCTCCTGGTGGTGGTGGTAGAGGCTCGAGCCCGGGCGCACGCTGGTCTCCGCCTCGAGCAGCCAGAGATGCACGACGCGGTCGGGCGTCTTGCCGCCGGCGACCAGCGACTCGACGAGGGCCGCGTAGCCCTCCTTGCCGCGCTCGGGGCTGAGGGCGTACTCGGTCTCGCTCTTCTCGTGGTAGGCGTCGCCCGGGTAGACGCTGATCACCCGCTGGCGCTGCGCCTCGAGGCGCTGCCGGAGGCGTCGGGCGACGCCGGCCGAGTCCATGAAGATCAGCCAGGTGTGACGCTCCCCGAGATCGCGGGGATCGGCGAGCGAGGGCTTCCAGAACGGGCGCCAGCCCCAGTCCTCGAGCGCCTCGATCTTCGGCAGGTCGAGCGCGTCCTCCTCGACCCGGACCTTGCCGGGCTCGAGGAAGTAGGGCTTGTGGTTCCACGCGTAGGTGGGCAGCTCGACCCGCACGCGCTCCTCGCCCTCCCAGAGCCGGTCCCAGTCGAAGTCGGCGCCCGAGGCCCAGGCGCGGCCGAGGGCCGAGAGGAAGTAGGCGTCGTCGTCGACCTCCTGGTCGCGGTGCCGCACGGTCGGGAACGCGTTGTGCGCGCCCTTGCGGAACGCCGGGTGCTGCTTGGCGAGCGAGCTGAGCGCGCGGCCAGGCCCGCACTCGACGAGGCAGCGGCTCGGCGCCTCGAGCAGGGTGGCGACGTCGTCGGCGAAGCGCACCGTGCTGCGGAGGTGCTTCACCCAGTACTCGGGATCGGTCGCCTGCTGGTCGGTGATCCAGGTGCCGGTGGTGTTGCTGAGGAAGGGCACCTTCGGCGCGCTCAGCGGGATGGAGCGGAGGTAGTCGCCGAACGCGCCGAGGATCGGCTCGAGCTGACGCGAGTGGGCCGCGGTCGGGATCGCGAGCCGTCGCGCCTCCACGTCCTCGAGCGCCTCGAGGTTCTGGGCGAGCTTGTCGATCGACGCGGGCGGGCCGCTCACGACCGTCATGTCGGGCGCGTTGAGCACCGCGAGGTCGAGGTCGTCGGTCATCAGCGGCTTCAGCTCGTCGGGCGGCAGGCTGACCGAGAGCATCGCGCCCTCTTCGGTCTGCTCGAAGAGCTGCCCGCGGAGCACGACCAGGCCGAGGCAGTCCTCGTAGCGCATGACGCCGGCCAGGTGGGCGGCGGTGTTCTCGCCGAGGCTGTGGCCGAGCAGCGCCTCCGGCTTCACGCCCCAGCTCTCGAGCAGGCGCGCCATCGCGACGCTGGTGATGAAGATGGCCGGGAGCTGGTTGACCATCCGGTCGAGCTCCTCCGCGACGCGATCCTCCTCGCCCTTCGGGCAGAAGATCAGGGGGCGCAGGTCGATGTCGTGCTTCGACTTCAGCAGATCGAGGCCGCGGTCGAGGTGCTCGCGGAAGACCGGCTCCCGCTCGTGGAGGTCGGCGGCCATGCGCGGGAACTGCGCCCCGCCGCCCGGGAGGAGGAAGACCACCGAGGTCTTCTCGGGGGCGACGTGGGTGAACACGCGGCGCGGGTCGGCCTCGTCGAGGAGCCGGGCCGCCTCCTCGTGGCTCGCGGCCGCCACCACGCGGCGGCGATCGAACGCGCGGCGCCCGTGGTGCAGGGTCCAGGCGACGTCGGCGAGGCTCTGGTCGCCGCGCGCGCGGAGGTGCGCGGCGAGCCGCGCGCTGCCCTCGTCGAGGCTGTGCTGGCTCTTCGCGCTCATCGTGAGCAGCTGCACCGCGCGCTGGCTCGGCGCCGGCTCCGGCATGCCGGGCGGCTCCTGCAAGACGACGTGCGCGTTGGTGCCGCCGACCCCGAGGGAGTTCACCGCGGCCCGTCGCGGGTGGCTCGCGGGCGCCGGCCAGTCCTCGAGCCGATCGGCCACCTTGAAGGGCGAGCCCGCGAAGTCGATGGTCGGGTTCGGCTTCTCGAAGTTGAGGGTGGGCGGGAACTTCGCGTTCTTGAGCGCGAGCACCGCCTTGATGAGGCTCGCCGCGCCGGCCGCCGTGTCCAGGTGACCGATGTTCGACTTGATCGAGCCGATCCGGCAGAAGCCCTTGTCTTCCGTGTGCGCCCGGAACGCCTGGGTGAGCGCCTCCACCTCGATGGGGTCGCCGAGGTAGGTGCCGGTGCCGTGGCACTCGATGTACTCGATCGTGCGCGGGTCGACGTTGGCGAGGCCGTAGGCCTCCACCATGCAAGTCGCCTGACCGTCGACGCTCGGCGCGAGGTAGTTGACCTTGGTCGAGCCGTCGTTGTTGATGGCGCTGCCGCGGATGACGGCGTGAATGACGTCGCCGTCGTCGAGCGCGTCCTCGAGCCGCCGGAGCGCGACCACGCCGGCGCCCGAGCCGAAGACCGTGCCCTGCGCGCGATGATCGAAGGCGTGGCAGTGGCCGTCGGGCGAGAGGATCTCGCCCTCCTGGAAGATGTAGCCGCGGCGCTGGGGCAGCTCGATCGTGACGCCGCCGGCGAGCGCGAGGTCGCACTCCCGGCTCAGCAGCGACTGGATGGCGAGGTGGGTCGCGACGAGCGAGGTCGAGCACGCGGTCTGCACGCCGAGCGCGGGGCCGCGCAGATCGAGCAGGTAGCTGACCCGGGTGGAGAGGAAGTCCTTGTCGTTGCCCGTGTGCCGGAGCAGGAACATGCCCACGTCGCGCACCAGCTCGGGGTGCGTGCACAGGTTGAAGTAGAAGTAGCTGCCCATGCCGCAGCCGGCGAAGACGCCGATGGGCCCCTCGAACCGCTCCGGCGGGTGACCGGCGTGCTCGAGCGCCTCCCAGGCGCACTCGAGGAACTGCCGGTGCTGCGGGTCCATGATGAGCGACTCCTTCGGCGAGAAGCCGAAGAACTCGCCGTCGAACATCTCGAACCGATCGAGCGGCGCCCCCGCCTTCACGTAGTTCTTGTGGCGAAGGTTCTCGGGGCTCTCGCCGGCCGCGAGCAGCTCCTCGTCGCTGAAGGTGCGGATCGACTCGACCCCGCCTTCGAGGTTGCGCCACAGCGCGTCGAGGGAGTGGGACCCGGGCACGCGGGCCGCCATGCCCACGATGGCGATGTCCGATTCGAAGACCTCGTACTCGTCCGACATGTTTCCTTTTCCGGTCGCGCCCCGCGGCCTCGCGCGCGGGACCGGAGCATGGGGGGCGGTGCAGATGTACGCAACGACCCCGAGCGTTCAATGCCGGCGGATGTTTCGAACCGGCATCCGGGGCCCGTACCTAGGCGCGGAATGCCCTCCGAACATGAGGAGCGTGATCACGCGCCCGCGGTGGGGCCGGAAGGGCTCGAGCAGCTCGAGCATGCGGGCGTCGTCGCCCCGGGGCTCGCCGGTGAAGGCGTACGTCACCGTGTTGGGGATGTGGTAGTCGCCGACCGGGACCGCGTCGGGGTCGCCGAACACCCCGCTGAGCACGGTGCCCGTGGTCCAGGGGCCGATCCCCTTGAAGGCGAGCAGGCGGGTCTCGGCCTCGCTCGGCACCTCTCGGGTCAGCGCCTCGACGCGGCGAGCCCGCCGGACGACGTCCAGGATGACCTGGGCCCGCTTCCGCTCGATCCCGTAGGTGTGGAGGTCGTAGTAGGCGAGCTCCCGCAGGCTGTCCGGCGTCGGATCGATCCAGAGCTCGGGCGACGGCCCCGGCGCGGGCTCCCCGTGGCGGCGGAGGATCTGCTTCCAGCTCCGCGCGGCCCCGGCGCCCGTGACCTTTTGCGACACGATCGTCGGCAGCAGGCGCTCCAGCATGCGCCCGGTGCGCCCGAACCGGAGCCCCTCGAAGCGGCGGATCAGCGGCGCGACCACCGGATCGTCGGTCTCGAAGGCCTCCGGCGCGTCCCGGCCGCCGAGGTGCTCGAAGGCGAGGTCGAGCGCGCGCTCGGCCCCGGGGCCCCACGCCTCGCAGTCCACCGCGTCGGCCCCCGCGGGCTGGTAGGCGATGGTGGCCGGGCCCGCGTCGGTGCGGAACGCGCACCACATGCGCCCCTCGTGGCGCCGGAGCGAGGGGTCGTGCTTCCAGAGCGAGAGCCGGCGCACGGTGCGGACGAGGTCGATCGGCCCGGGCAGCGTGACCCGTCGGCGCAGCGGCTCCACCCGGACGGGCTAGCACGGCCGGCGCGTCTCCTCACGGGAAGCCGCGCCGAATCGCGCTATGAAGAGCCTCGGAGGTTTCATGGCTTGGACTCGCGCGCTCCCGTTCGTCTTGCTCCTCGGTCTCGTCGGCTGTGACGGCGGCGGCCCCGCGGACTCCGGCGTCGACAGCGGTCCCCCGCCCGACAGCGGCCTCGCGGACGGCTCCGCCGACGCGGAGGTCGACGGCGGCATCTGCACCGAGTTCGACCCCGATCTCTGCCCGCGCGAGTACCCCAACGTGCCGATCAACCTGCGCGACATCTGCCAGGTGTTCGCCGACGTCTTCTGCCGCGCCAACCAGAACTGCTGCACCCGGGTCGAGGACCAGTACTCGTCCTACAGCGCCTGCGTGGTGGACCAGGAGAGCCGCTGCGAGTTCGGCGAGTTCCCCTACGAGGTCCCGGCGAGCGTGGCCGCGCGCGAGACCTCCTACAGCGGCGGCGCCGCCGGCGACACGCTCGCGCGCCTCGGCCCGATGGCCGACGCCTGCGAGCCGGTCCGCTTCGGCGAGGAGCTGAAGACCGCCTACTCCGGTGAGAACGCGTCCGGCGAGAGCTGCGCCGCGTGGCCGGAGTGTCAGGACCGCTCGTTCTGCATCCCGTTCGGCGACCCCGACGCGATCTGCAGCCTCGCGCCCAACCCCGGCAGCACCTGCGCCTCGCACCGCGACTGCGCCACCCGCGACCTCCGCTGCGGCATCGACGGCCGCTGCGCCGAGCGCCTCGCCGACGGCGAGAGCTGCACGAGCAGCTTCGAGTGCGAGAGCCTGCTCTGCATGGGCGGCACCTGCGCCGAGTTCAACGGCGACAACGCCTTCTGTGTCGACCTCGACGGCACGGGGGACGCCTTCGCGTACTGAAGCTTGCTGGGAGGGGCTTTCAGCCCCTCCCCCCCACTGCGCCGTCAGACCCGTCCCCGCTCCGGGTGCTCCGCACCCTCCGCAGTGACGGGTCAGCCGGCTCCGTGGGGCCCCCCCACCCAATTGCCGGCGACGTCGCTTCGCTCGTCGCCGGTGTCCCGCGCTCCGCGCGTGAGCCACGCGGCTCGCGCTCGCGCTGCGCGCGAGCTGGCCGCCCGCTGCCGCGGGATCGAACGTGCGGGGTGGTGCGTGCGGCGACTTCGCTGCGCTCGTCGCCTCCCGTGTTCGTGCGCCTCGGCGTCGGGCTCGGGCTCGGTCTCGGGCTCGGTCTCGGTCTCGGGCTCGGGCTCGGGCTCGGGCTCGGGCTCGGGCTCGGGCTCGGGCTCGGAATCGGACTCGGACTCGGACTCGGCGTCGTGCTCGACGTCGGACCGATCTCGGCGACGATCTTCGCCATCCCCAAGTCGGGCGAGCTGACCGCGTCGCCGGACGCGCGGTTCGACCTCACCGCGTCCGCAGACGGCCATGTCGGGGGCGGGCGCCGGACGCTCGGCGTCGGTACGCACGAGATCGTGCTGGCGCGAAGCGCCACCGTACGCGTCGACGTGAGCGTCGACCCCGCGCTCGCGCCTCGTATGGCGCTCCAATCCCGCCGAGGTGGGAGGGGTTCTTCGTTCCCGGGACTCGTGTCTTCGGGCGCCTGGAAGGCGCGTCGGCCAGCTCGGGCGCGACCCTGGACGCGGCGAGCGGCACCCTCGTCTTCCGCGGAGTCCCACCCCCGGGGCCCGCGCGCCTCGCGGTCAGCGTTTACCGCTCGTCCGAGGAGCGCGAGGTCGCGTGCGTCTCCCGGAGACGGCGCTCCCGCCGGTCCGCCTCGTCCCTGACGGCGACAGCGGCGGGATCCGAATCATCGCCGACGATGACGACAGCTACTTCGCGTCACCGACGAGGATGACTCGCCTCGCCGCGAAGGCCTGCCCCAAACGAGGTGGTCCTGCGAATCCCTCCCACCGGGAACTGTCGAGTCCGGGCGCGCGAGGAGCATGTCGTGCACCTCACCGCTGGCCGTGTGGTCGACGTCCGGATGGCACACCATGAGCGCCCGACCCGGACCTACCCCTCGCCGTGTGCACCCGCGTTCGTCGTCCGCGCTCCGAGGACGGCACCCTGCCGGTCACCGCGCTGAAGGCCTACGCCGACGACCGGGTGTTGCCCGGCGACCGCATCCTCGCGGTGGAGGGCGAGGAGGAGCCTGACCTCGGCACCCTCACCGGTCCGCCTGGTCCCGCCTCCAGGCCTTCGTCGAGCAGCCGGCGGAGCGCGCCGGTGGGTGGAGGGGAGCGCGCTCCCCGTCAGGACGCCCGCGGAACCGTCGTCCCGCTCTCCCCGGAGCCCATCCCTCGTACGCTGCTCGCACGGCGCCCCGTGCGCCGAGCGCTTCGTTGCGGTAGGAGAGCCATGTGCCCCATCTGAGCATCGAGGTGCTCGAGCGCATTTTCAGCGACGCGTGCGTGCTCCCCAGACCAGGACTGCTCGATGCCCTCCGGGCCGAACGACACCGACGACGCTGACCTCCACGACACGGTCAACGCGCTGTGTCGGGCACGGGCCTGGGAGGAGGTGCTCCGACTCGCTCGCGCGTCGGAGCCGGTCGAGGACGGGACGACCCTTTGGAACGTCGGGTGGGCTGCCTTCAAGCTCGACCGTCTGGATGAAGCGCTCGGCTACCTGCGGCGTGCGCGAGACGTCGACCCTCAGAGGGGCATCACGCACTGGGCGCTCGGCGTCGTGTACTCGGAGATGGGCGAGTACGGCCTGGCGGAGCAGTCCTTCGAGACGGCGCTCGCCTTGCGCGATACGTTCCTGGTGCGTCGTACCTATGCGTTGTTGTGTCTCCGCTCCGGTGACCTCGAGAAGGGGGAGACGCTCCTTCGGGAGGGGCTCGCAGCGCGACCGGGGGATCCGGAGCGGATTCTCTGCCTCGCGAACTTCTTGTTCGACGTGGGCAGACGCGACGAGGCCGAAGTCTTGTACGCACAGACGAGGTAGATCCGTGACCCAACGACTACTCCGCGACGACGAGCCGGTCGGTCTGAGAGGACGGGGACGGTGAGCCTCTACGACTTGTACGTCGAAACGTTCGCTTGTCCTTCGTGCGCCAGCCCGATCCGCAGGGCGCAGACGAAGTTCGGAGTGCCAGGGCTTCGCGAGTATCGAGACGGAGACGTCGTCGAATGGTTCCGCGGGAGGGCCCTGCACAACGGGGGGCGACCCGAGGGAGGCAACATGCGCGGCGCTGCCTGGGCCTCTTGCGACGGCTGCGGTCTGAGCGTCTTCCTTCTGATCCGCGTGCGTGAGGACGTGATCGCCGGCATCGAAGCGGGATCGGTCCGTCGCGCTCGACCCACGGACTATGGTGCGAAGTTCGTTGGCTTCGCGGGGCTCGGCGAAGAGGAGGCGTAGCGGAGATGCACACGAGTCGGCGCCGCTGCGCCACGGCACGCCGGAGCTCGGGGTCGACCTGGCGCGCTCACTCGGCGTGGCGTCTCGGCGCGATCGAGGGCACGCTCGATGGCGATGCACGTCGTCGAGGCGTTCGAGGCGAGTGGCGCCCATCGACCGCCTTCTCCGCGCCGCCGACGTCACGACGTCTCGACGCTGCAAATCGGTCTCGATGGGAGCGTCTGGCGATGAGAGGGACCATCGCCCGAGTCCTCGCCGAGACCGCACCTCGGGCCGTGGTGTGTCTCGATACGGCCCTCGGACGAGTGACCCTCCGTGCGCATGCTGACGTTCCGAGCTCGACGCTCGTGTGAGAGCTGCTTCTCGTCGCTTCCCTCGCGGGCGCCCGAAGCCCGTTCGAACGAAGAGGTCAGGTGAAGGGCCAGGGCGCGGGAGCGCCGCTCGCGACCAGGTCTCGCCGCGCGGTGTCTCGGTCGCCCCGGAGCTCACCTCGCGCTCGAGCGCGGCCGCCCGCGAAACTGTGCGGGCGCAGTTGGAAACACTGTCCGCGACGTTCGAGCTGTAGCGTGCACAGTTCAGTTGCGAATCGGAATCAACTGGGGTGTGCGTGCGCAGTCCAGTTGCGAACGGGAATCAACTGGGTTGTGCGTGCGCAGTCCAGTTGCGAATCGGAATCAACTGGGTTGGGCGTGCGCAGTCCAGTTGCGAATCGGAATCGACTGGGTTGTGCGTGCACAGTCCAGTTGCGAATCGGAATCAACTGGGTTGTGCGTGCACAGTCCAGTTGATTCGCTCTGTCAACTGGGTTGTGCGTGCACAGTTGGAACGCTGCGGCTAGCGTTTGAACTGCACCACGCAGCGCTCGGACGCCGTGGACAGTGTTCGGACTCGGCGCCGCTCGGCGCGAACGCCGTCGACAGCCCTCGCGCGCGGCCGGCCCGAGAAGAGTCGTCGCGGCCACTCGGAGTCGGTCTCGGGGTCACCGGGGGAACAGGGCGTCGAGCTCTCTCGCCAGGTCTTCCGGGATCTCGACGTCGAGGGCGCCGAGGTTGTCTTCGAGCTGGGCGATCCTGGTGGCGCCGGTGATGACGCTCGAGATGGCGTCTCGGCGCAGGCACCAGGCGAGGGCGAGCTGGGCTGGGGTGCAGCCGAGCTCGCGGGCGTGGGCGCTGAGCTGGCGGAGCCTCGGGCGGGTCTCGTCGGTGAGGTAGTCGTCGAGCCAGCCGGTGTCGGCGCCTCGGGAGCCTTCGGGGACTCCGTCGTCGTACTTGCCGGTCAGGGCGCCGCCGGCGAGGGGGCTCCAGACGACGAGGCCCATGCCGAGGCGGCTGGCGACCGGGAGGACGCGCTTCTCGATGTCGCGCTTGAGGAGGTTGTAGCGGGGCTGCTCGACGATCGGCGCGTGGTAGTTGCGCAGGCCGCAGAGGGCGTGGGTCTTGAGCAGGGTCGACGCGCCCCAGCAGCTGGTGCCCCAGTAGAGGATCTTGCCCTGGCGGACGAGGTCGTCCATCGCGCGCACGGTCTCCTCGAGCGGGGTCTCGGGATCCTCGCGGTGGCAGTAGTAGACGTCGAGGTAGTCGGTGCCGAGGCGGGTGAGGCTCGCCTCGCAGCTCTCCATGATGTGCTTGCGGCTGAGGCCGCGGTCGTTGGGGCCCTCGCCGGTGGGCCAGAAGCACTTGCTGGAGATCACGAGCGAGGAGCGGCGCACGTCGGGGAGCCAGGCGCCCACCGCGCGCTCGGCCGCGCCGTCGTGTCCGTAGACGTCGGCGAGGTCGACGTGGTTCACGCCGCGATCGATGGCCGCGCGCAGGATGCTCGCGCTCGCCGAGCCGTCGACGCTCTCTCCGAAGGTCAGCCAGCCGCCGATCGAGATGACGCTGACCTTCAGCCCGCTGGTGCCCAGCCGTCGATACTCCATTTGCCGGTTATCGCACGAAGTAGGCGCGTCGCATCAGCTCCGCCTGTCCCGCCGACACGGTGGGGCTTCGGCCCGCCCAGAACATCAGGTGATCGGCGCCCGCGCCCCGGCACTCGCTCGGCCGCAGGAAGCCGTCGCCGTCGGTGTCGCGGTCCAGGCGGCACTCGGGGGTGTCTGGGAACGGATCGTTGACGCGGCCGTCGATCTCGCTCGTGTGGAAGAGCCCCGTGTAGTGGCCGAGCTCGTGGGCGATCACGACGCCCATCTCGTCGACGGGGACCAGATCGACGCTGATGGCCACGCCGCTCGCGCCGGTGCCGGGGAGCACGTGCGGGCCGGGGATGCCGCTCGCGATGCCGAGCGCGCCCTCGATGGAGCGGACGAAGAAGATCGGGATCGCCGGCCGGTTCTGACCCGCGGTGAGCGCGTAGAGGTCGTCGAGCTCCTCCGGCACCATCGCCGGCCCGGCCGCGCCCTCGAGCACGCCGTAGCGCTCGCGCAGGGCGCCGACGACCTCGTGCACCCGGATCTCGCCGAGCACGATGCCGGCCGAGGCGAGCGCCGCGCCCGCGTCGGCGAGGGCGCGACGCATGTCCGGCGGGGCCACGCCGCCGCGGGCCGTCCAGCCGCCGCCTCCGACGAGGTACGCGTCGACGTCGAACACGCGGCCGGGCGCCGAGCGCTGCGCCACGTAGCGCTCGAGCGTCGTCGCGGAGCCGGCGCCGAAGGTGACGTCGAAGCCGCGGCCGGAGTCGGGGGTGCTCGGCCCGTTGGGGTACAGCAGGGTCGCGGCGTCGGTCACGGTCAGCGGGCTGACGCCCCAGTCCGGCGCCGGGGCGCGCGGGTCTCCTCCCTCGAAGGCGTCGAAGACCGTCGCCGGCGGCCGGCGCGTGGCGATGCGGGCGATGAACGGGGTGCTCGCCGGGGCGCCGGTCCAGATCACGAGGGCGTCGTCGCCGAGGGCGGGGAGGGCGTCCTCGCCGGCGTCCATGCCGCCGCTCAGCGTCGGCCCGGGCTCGGGGCCGACGACGCGCACCCCGTCGGGGGCGGCGACCAGCGCGGTGCACGCGAGCACCGGCTGCATGCTGCGGGCGGAGGTGGGCACGAAGACCTGACGGCACCGCTCACCCGCGTCGCAGTCGACGTCGGTCCGGCAGGGCTCCACGCACACGCCGCTGACGCTGCAGAGGCCGCGACCGCACTGGGTGGGGCTGCTGCACGGGGCGCCCACCGGGCCGCCGTCGGGGTCGGTGGGGCCGCACTCGAGCGGGTGGTTCGCCAGGTCGGCGGGGGAGAAGCCCACCGCGCCGCGGCAGACCCCGATGTCACAGTCGGCGTCGCGCGCGCAAGGACCCGTGCTCGGGATCATGCCCGAGTCGCGTCCCGCGTCGACGCCCGAGTCGACGCCCGAGTCGACACCGGAGTCCCGGCCGGCGTCGCGCCCCGCGTCGGCGGAGGCGTCCGCCGTCACGCTCGCGTCGTCCTCGCGAGACGAGACGTCCAGCACGGTGCGCGCGCCACACGCGCTCACGAAGGTCGAGGCCAGGAGGACGAACGTGACCGGGCCAGCGCGACGCATTCACGTGCATGTAGCATGGCGGGCCCTTTCAGGCTTTCGTTTCACGCGGTTTCACGCCATGCTGTGACCCCGCGCGGACCGTCCGAGCGGCCGCGCGAAAGGCTCCGCCATCTCCGACGAAGACATCCTGGCCCGCACCTCGAACGGAGATGACCGCGCCCGCGCCATCGCCGGAGGCCGAGCCTGGGCCGAGAGCGTGCGCGAGCGCGTGCACGCCGAGGGGCGCCCGGCCGCGGGAGGCTGGCCGGGCACGGTCACCGAGGCCCGCGCCCGGCTGAGCGCCGCGGTGCCGGGGAACCTGCCGCCCGAGGTGCAGCGCGCCCTCGCCAAGCTGCTCTACTCGACCGCCCGCGACGCCTGGCTCGAGCAGCGGGAGCCGCGCGAGGAGTAGGCGTGCTATCGCTGGAGCATGCCGCGGCACACGCTCCAGGTGAACGGGCGCGAGCTCACCGTCGACGTGGCGCCGGACACCCCGCTGCTCTGGGTGCTCCGTGACACGCTCGGCCTGACCGGCACCAAGTTCGGCTGCGGCGTCTCGCAGTGCGGCGCGTGCACCGTGCACGTGGACGGCGAGGCGGTGCGATCGTGCGTGCTGCCGATCGGGCGCGTGCGCGGCGAGGTGCGCACCATCGAGGGGCTCGGCGGGGAGCACCCGCTGCAGCGCGCGTGGGCGGAAGAGAACGTGCCGCAGTGCGGCTACTGCCAGAGCGGGCAGATCATGAGCGCGGCCGCGCTGCTCGCCCGGGTGGAGAGGCCCGACGACGCGGCGATCGACGAGGCGATGCGGGGGAACCTGTGTCGATGTGGGACCTACGGGAGGATCCGGCGGGCCATCCGGCGGGCGGCGGGGCTCGGGGGCGCCTCCGAGTCCGAAGCCGAGTCCGAGACCGAAGCCGCGTCCGAGACCGAGTCCGAGTCCGAGGCCGAAGCCGCGGCCGAGGCCGAGGCCGAGACCGAGTCCGGGGCCGAGTCCGGGGCCGAGTCCGAGACCGAGTCCGGGGCCGAGTCCGGGGCGGGGGCCGGGGCGGGGGCCGGGGCCGAGTCCGGGGGGGCGCGGTGAGCGGGGGGCTGTTCAAGATGTCGCGGCGGGACTGGCTGCGGCTCGGGCTCGGGGCCGGGGCGGCGGGGGCCGTCGGGGTGGGGATCGGGTTCTGGGGCGGGAGCAAGGTCGAGCGGCGCCGGATGCGGGTGCCGCCGCGCGACGAGCCGTTCAGCCCGAACGTGTTCCTCGCCATCGACACCGACGGGACGACGACGCTCTGGCTCACGCGCTCCGAGATGGGGCAAGGCGTGTTCACGGCGCTGCCGCGCATCCTCGCCGAGGAGCTCGAGGCCGACTGGACGCGGGTGCGGGTCGAGAAGGCGCCGGCGAGCCCCACCTTCGGCACCCAGACCACGGTGGCGAGCGCCAGCGTGCGCAGCCTCTACCCCGAGCTGCGACGGGCCGGCGCCGCGGCGCGGGAGATGCTCGTCACCGCCGCCGCCCAGACCTGGGAGGTGGACCGCGGGGACTGCCGGGCGGAGGCGGGCTTCGTGGTGCACGAGCCCTCGGGCCGGCGGCTCGCCTACGGCACCCTCGCGGAGCGCGCGGGGCAGCTCGACGTGCCCTCGGACCCGCCGCTCAAGGACGCGGCGAGCTTCCGCTACATCGGCCGGCCCGCCCGGCGCCTGGACGCGGCCGCGAAGTCGGACGGGAGCGCCGTCTACGGGATCGACGTGCGGGTCGCCGGCATGCGCTTCGCCACCCTGTCGCGCCCGGCGACGCTCGGGGCCAGCCTGGACTCCTTCGACGAGGCGGCGGCCCGCGCGGTGCCGGGCGTGCTCGACGTGGCCGCGGCGGAGGGCGGCGTGCTCGTGATCGCCGAGACCACCTGGGCGGCGTTCTCCGGGGCCCGCGCCGCCAACCCGCAGTGGACCGCGGGGACGCACGGAGACCTGACGAACGCCTCGCTGCTGGAGCGGCTGCGCTCCGCGGCGGCCGAGGGCGTGGAGGCCCGGCGGGAGGGGGACGTCGACGCGGCGCTGGCGGGCGCGGCGACCCGGCTCGAGGCGGACTACGCCTTCCCCTACCTCGCGCACGCCTGCATGGAGCCCATCAACGCCACCGCGCGGATCGGCGACGGCGAGTGCGAGGTGTGGGCGCCGACCCAGGACCCCCAGCGGGTGCAGCAGCTCGCCGCGGAGGCGACCGGCCTGCCGGTGCAGGACTGCCACGTGCACGTCCCCTTCCTCGGCGGCGGCTTCGGGCGGCGCACCGTGCCGGTCGAGGTCGAGCAGGTGCTCCGGATCGCGCAGCGCACGCGCCCGCACCCGGTCCAGCTGGTCTGGACGCGCGAGGAGGACGTCCGGAACGACTTCTACCGGCCGGCCGCGCTGCACCGCTTCGAGGTCGGGCTCTCGGCCGACGGCGCCATCGAGGGCTGGAGGGATCGCATCGCGACCACCACCCGCGCCGACGGCGTCGACCACCTCGCGATCGAGGGCGCCGAGGTGATCCCCTACGCCGCGCGCGCGGTCGACGTGACCTGGGGCGGCCTCGACCTGCCGCTCCCCACCGGGATCTGGCGGAGCGTCGGCCACAGCTACAACGCCTTCGCGGTCGAGTCGATGATCGACGAGGCCGCCCACGCGGCCGGCGTCGACCCGCTGGCGTATCGCCTGGCCCGGCTCGAGGGGCGCGAGACCCACCGCGCCCTGCTCGAGCGGGTGCGCGACGACAGCGGCTGGGGACGCGCGCCCGAGGGGCGGGCCAAGGGCGTGGCCGTGCACGAGTGCTACGGCAGCTTCTGCGCGATGGTCGCCGAGGTGTCGGTCGTCGACGGCCGGCCGCGGGTGCACCGGGTCTGGGCCGCGGTGGAGTGCGGTCAGGTCATCGACCCCGACGGGGTCGCCGCCCAGATCGAGGGCAGCGTGGTGTTCGGGCTGAGCGCGGCCCTCGACGGGGAGCTGCGGCTGGAGGGGGGACGGATCGTGACCAGCAACTTCCACGACTACCCGATCCTGCGCATCGACGAGATGCCGGAGGTCGAGGTCGTGACGTTGCCTTCGTCCCGTCCGCCGTCGGGCGTGGGAGAGATCGGCGTGCCCCCGATCGCGCCGGCGGTGACGAACGCGCTCTTCGCGCTCACCGGCGAGCGGATCCGCGCCCTGCCGATCCGGCTCACGGCGACGTGAGCTTGACCCCGACCACGCAGGCGACGAGCCCGGCGAGGAAGAACGCGCGCCAGAGCCCGAGCGGCTCGCCCAGGATCAGCCAGCCGTAGAGGATCGCGCCCACCGCGCCGATGCCCACCCAGGCGGCGTAGGCGGCGCCGGTCGGCAGCTGACGCACCGCCAGGCCGAGGAGCGTCATGCTGATGGCCAGGTTGGCGACGAACGCGGCGACCCAGAGCGGGCGGCGGAATCCGTCGCTCCGATCCAGGCAGATCACCCAGGCGGTCTCGAAGAGCCCGGCGACCACGATCATCACCCACGCCATCGCGGGACCATGGGACCCACGCGCCCGAACGCAAGGGGGATGCGAAAGGCCCGAGCGCTGCTATGTGCGCTTGCGAGATGCGAATCGCCTACCTGGTCAACCAGTACCCCAAGGTCAGCCACACCTTCATCCGCCGCGAGATCCAGGCGCTCGAGGCGCTCGGCGTCGAGGTCGTGCGCTACTCCGTGCGTCGGGTCGAGGAGCCGCTGAAGGATCCCGCGGACCTCGCCGAGCAGGAGCGGACCAAGGTGGTGCTCGACGGCGGCCCGCAGGGGCTCGCGGCGGCCATCGCCAAGCAGTCGGCGAAGCGCCCGGCGGCCTTCGCGCGCGCCTCGACCCTCGCCGCCAAGGTCGGCTACGGCTCCGAGCGCGGGCTCGCGATCCACGGGGCCTACCTGGGCGAGGCGTGCGTGCTCCTCGACTGGATGGAGCAGGACGGCATCGAACACGTGCACGCCCACTTCGGCACGAACTCGACCACCGTCGCGATGCTCGTCGAGGCGCTCGGCGGGCCCGGCTACAGCTTCCACGTCCACGGCCCCGAGGAGTTCGACAAGCCGGACGCGATCAGCCTCGGGCTCAAGATCGAGCGGGCGCGCTTCGTCTGCGGCATCAGCAGCTTCTGCCGCAGCCAGCTCTACCGGCGGGTGAGCTACGATCACTGGGGCAAGATCCACATCGTCCGCTGCGGCGTGGAGACCAGCTTCCTCGAGGGCGACGGCCGGCCGTTCCCCACCGCGCCGCGCCTGGTCAGCGTCGGCCGGCTCAACGAGCAGAAGGGGCAGATCCTCCTGGTCGAGGCCCTCGGTCAGCTCGCGAAGGACGGCGTCGACTTCCACCTGGTGCTCGTCGGAGACGGCGAGATGCGCGAGGCGATCGAGGCGGCCATCCGCCGCCACGGCATCGAGGACCGCATCACCATCACCGGCTGGGCGAGCGGCGACCGGGTGCGCGAGGAGATCCTCTCCGCCCAGGCGATGGTGCTGCCGAGCTTCGCCGAGGGGCTGCCCGTCGTGATCATGGAGGCGCTCGGGCTGGAGCGGCCGGTGCTCTCCACCTACGTCGCCGGCATCCCGGAGCTGGTCGGCCCGGACAACGGCTGGCTCATCCCCGCGGGCAGCGTCGAGGCCATCGCCGAGGGCGTGCGCGAGCTGCTCGACACGCCCCCGCAGCGGCTCGAGGAGATGGGCAAGCGCGGCCGCGCGGCCGTCCTCGAGCGCCACGACGTGCGGGTCACGGGCGCGGCCCTGAACGAGCTGCTGCACCGATACGTGAGCTGACGGTCGTCTCCGTCGGTCACGGGACGAGCACCAGCTTGCCGTCGAGGCCGCCTCGCTCCAGGCGACGGTGCGCCTCGGCGACGTCCTCGAAGCCGATGCGCTCCTGGACGCGCGGCCGCACCGTGCCGTCGGCCAGCCAGGCCATGAGCTGGGTCAGGTCCTCGCGGAACCACTCCGGGCGGCTCTTCCGCAGGTCGGTGATGCCGTAGAAGCCGGCTCGCTTGCCGTTGGGCCAGACGTTCCAGATCGCGACGCGGGCGAACCAGTAGCCGATCTTCAGGAACGGCGCGCCCTCCTGGATGCCGGCGCTGAAGCCGTAGGCGGCGAGGAAGCCGCCTCGCTTCACGGTCCGCCAGGAGCGCGCGAAGCCCTCCTCGCCGATCCCGTCGAACACCACGTCCACGCCGTCCGACAGCACCTCGGTGAAGTCCTCGCTCCGATAGTCGATCGGGGTGGCGCCGAAGCTCGCGACCAGGTCGGCGTGCTCGGCCCGGCAGGTGCCGTACATCTCGAGGCCGTGCAGCTGCCCGAGGCGGAGCAGCGCCTGCCCGACCGCGCCGGCGGCCCCGTGAATGAGCGCCGTCTGTCCGGGCGCCGCCTTCGCGTGGCGGTGGATGAGCTGGTAGGCGGTCATCCAGCTGAGCACCAGCGAGACCGCCTCCGCCGCGTCGACGCCCTCGGGCACGGGCACGCAGCGCGCGGCGTCGACGAGCCGGTGAGAGGCGTAGCTGCCGATCATGGTCATGTCCGCGACCCGATCGCCCACCGCGAGGTCTCGCACCCCCGGACCCACCGCCTCGACGCGCCCCACGCAGTCGTAGCCGGGCACGAGCGGCGGCTTCCGCTTCAGGTCCGGGTACTCGCCCTTGCGAATGATGACGTCGGTGAACTGCACGCTCGCCGCCTCCACCCGGATCCGTGCCTCGCCCGGGCCCGGCTCGGGCAGCGGCCCGCCCTCCTCGAGCGCGAAGCCGTCCGGGTCCCCGAAGGCTCGAAGGACCAGGCGGCGGTGGGCGGCGGGCTCCGTGTCGGTGTCGGTGTCGGCGATGACGGCGGGCTGGGTGGTCATGTCTCTCCTCCTCGCCCTCACCGTGGGTCATGCGTCAGGGCATGTCGTCCCGCGATTCCGCATGGTATTCATGCACGCGCGCATGGCCTCCGAGCTCGACTTCCGCTGGGACGACCTGCGGCTCTTCCTGGCGGCCCACCGCACCCGCAGCCTCACCCAGGCGGCGCGTCGCCTCGGGCTCAACCAGTCCACGACCAGCCGCCGCCTCGCCGCGTTCGAAGAGACGCTCGGCGCGCGGCTCTTCGACCGGACGCCGGAGGGCCTCGTGCCGACGGAGCTCGCCGAGCGGCTGCTCGCGCCGGCGGAGCGGGCCGAGGCCGCGACCCACGAGGCCGCCCGCGTCGTGGCCCGCGAGGAGGCCTCCCTCGAGGGCGAGGTCCGCGTCGCGGTCTCGGAGGGCATGAGCTACTACGTGCTCGCGCCCGCGATGGCGCGGCTCCGCGAGGCGCACCCGGGCGTCCGGGTCACCTTCGTGATCAGCGTGGCGATGGCCGACCTGACCCGCCGGGAGGCCGACGTCGCCCTGCGCTTCGCCCGCCCGGCGCGCGGCGATCTGGTGGGCAAGCGGCTCTGGTCGGGGGACTACGGCGTCTTCGGCGCGCCCTCGCTCGCCGCGCGCCTCGGCCCGGGCCCCCATCCGCTCGCCGGCCTCGACTTCGTCGGCTGGGACGACCAGACCCAGGCGAGCATCCCCGAGGCCCGCTGGGAGGCGAAGGCCGGGGTCCGGTGCGTGGTCCGCGCCAGCTCCATCACGACGCGCCTCGCCCTCGCGCAGGCGGGCTGCGGCGCGATCGAGCTCGCCCGCGCCTGGGGCCGTACGCTCCCCGGCCTGGTGGAGCTCGACACCGAGCCGGTCGACATGTCGGTCGACGTCTGGCTCGTCACCCACCGCGCCCTCCGCGAGGTGCCTCGCGTCCGCGTGGTCTGGGAATTCATCGAAGACGCCCTCGCCACTCTCGTCGGTTGAGCCTCGTCGCTTCTTGCTCTCGCAAAGGCGCGAAGCCGCAAAGGGGGTGGCGGGCGGCGGGATGGTGGCTGGCCGGGCGGTGCCGCGCGGCTTGGGGCTCGGCGGCTCCAGTTTTTCTGGCTCTCCTCACCCATTCGTGGGTCACGGTCGTGCAGGAAGAGGGGGGCAGAGCCCACCGAGCTTGAGCATCGCGAGGGCGATCAGGGGCGCATGAGAGTGGAAGCCGAAGGCGAGCCGGGTGAGG
>Ga0310345_10000632_pt1 | contig 47912 bp, 44 predicted proteins | sample HC15DNA20500_MG_FD_204667 | JGI IMG/M metagenome (GOLD analysis project Ga0310345, IMG submission 204667) | Marine microbial communities from station ALOHA, North Pacific Subtropical Gyre - HC15-DNA-20-500_MG | ecosystem: Environmental > Aquatic > Marine > Oceanic | place: Pacific Ocean: North...
TCGAGGCCGCGCGCACCGCGTCGCGCCGGATCGTCTTTGCCGAAGGCGAGGACGAACGCGTCCTCCGCGCCGCGCAGGCAATCATCGAGGAGACGACCGAGACGCCGATCCTGATCGGTCGGCCCGAGGTGATCGAGCATCGCTGCGAACGCGCGGGGCTCAAGATCCGGCCCGACACCGACTTCAACATCGTGAACCCGGAAAACGACCCCCGCTACCGCGACTACTGGGGCACCTATCACGAGATCATGGCGCGGCGCGGCGTCACCCCCGACACCGCCCGCGCGATCATGCGCACCAACACCACCGCCATCGGCGCGGTGATGGTGCATCGCGGAGAGGCAGACAGCCTGATCTGCGGCACCTTCGGCGAATACCGCTGGCACCTGGGTTACGTGGAGCAGATCCTGGGCGGCGGCACCTACCGGCCCGTCGGCGGCCTGTCGCTGATGATCCTGGAGGACGGGCCGCTGTTCCTTGCCGACACGCATGTGCATTCCGAACCCTCGGCCGAGGCGCTGGCCGAGATCGCCATCGGCGCCGCACGGCATGTGAAGCGGTTCGGGGTGGTGCCGAACGTCGCGCTATGCGGCCGGTCGCAGTTCGGCAACCAGGAGACGGAAACCGCCCGCCGTCTGCGCGACGCCATGGCGATCCTCGACAGCGAACCGCGCGACTTCAGCTACGAAGGCGAGATGAATGTGGACACCGCGCTGGATCCGGAACTGCGGGCGACGGTCTTTCCGGCCAACCGGATGAAGGGCGCGGCCAACGTGCTGATCTTCGCGCAGGCCGATGCGGCCTCGGGGGTGCGCAACATTCTGAAGATGAAGGGCGGCGGGCTTGAGGTCGGGCCGATCCTGATGGGGATGGGCAACCGGGCGCATATCGTGACCAACTCGATCACCCCGCGCGGCCTGCTGAACATGGCGGCCATCGCGGGCACACCGGTGGCGCATTACGGTTGACGCCCGCGTCGCGCCGCCGTTCTGGGGACGGCGGCGCGAGCCTCCTCACGTCACTTCTTGACGGTCTTCTCGCCGGGCTTCGCCGGCTTCTGCTTCTTGTCGCCCATGGGCGTGATCCTTGGCCAAAAGGGGCAGCGAAATGCCGACCCTGAGGAAAACTCAAGCGCCTGAAACGGCGATTCCGCAAGCGGGATTTTCGCTGAAACTCACGATGTGAATCGGGCCTCGGCGGGCCATGGCCGAGCGCCGATTGGAAAAGAAATTTGCACGCCGCTCCAAGGCCTGTGAAAAGCTTCAACCGGGCGCCAGAAAGCCCCGGGAAACCGTGCGCCTGCGACCGGATCGCGCGGGCGGGCCCCTTGTCATCCTTCCCCGCCCGCGTCTAACACCTTCCCCCAAGGCAACATGCGGTGAGGGAGGAGCCCCGGATGAGCTACGCAGAGGTCTACGAGAGCTGGAAAACGGACCCCGAGGGGTTCTGGATGCAGCAGGCCGAGGCCATCGACTGGGTCCGCAAGCCGTCCCGGGCGCTGTGGGATGAGAATGCGCCGCTTTACGAATGGTTCGTCGACGGAGAGGTGAACACCTGCTGGAACGCGGTCGACCGCCACGTCGAGGGCGGGCGCGGTGCGCAGGTGGCACTGATCCACGACAGCCCGGTGACCGGCACCGTGCAGAAGATCACCTATGCCGAACTGCGCAACCGGGTGGCCCTGCTGGCGGGCGCGCTCCGGGCCAAGGGCGTGGAAAAGGGCGACCGTGTCATCATCTACATGCCGATGGTGCCGCAGGCGATCGAGGCGATGCTCGCCTGCACCCGGCTCGGCGCGATCCATTCCGTCGTCTTCGGCGGCTTTGCGAGCCACGAACTGGCCGTCCGGATCGACGATTGCCAGCCCAAGGCGATCATCGCCGCCTCCTGCGGGATCGAACCGGGGCGGATCGTATCCTACAAACCGCTGCTCGACGGGGCGATCGCGCAGGCAAAGCACAAGCCGGACTTCTGCGTGATCTTCCAGCGCGAGCAGGAGGTGGCGAAGCTGGAAGACGGCCGCGACGTCGACTGGCACGCTTTCCAGTACGGTGCCGAGCCGGCCGAATGCGTGGCAGTCGCGGGCAACCACCCGGCCTACATCCTCTACACCTCGGGCACGACCGGCCAGCCCAAGGGGGTCATCCGACCGACGGCGGGGCACCTCGTCGCGCTGAACTGGTCGATGAAGAATGTCTACAACGTCGATCCGGGCGACGTGTTCTGGGCGGCCTCGGACGTGGGCTGGGTCGTGGGGCACAGCTACATCTGCTACGCGCCCCTGATCCACGGCAACACCAGCGTGGTTTTCGAGGGCAAGCCGGTCGGCACCCCCGATGCCGGCACGTTCTGGCGCGTGATGGCGGACCACAAGGTGCGGTCCTTCTTCACCGCCCCGACGGCCTTCCGCGCCGTGAAGCGCGAGGATCCGGAGGGCGAGTTCATCCGGAAATACGACCTCAGCGCGCTGGAAATCGTTTATCTCGCCGGGGAACGCGCCGATCCGGACACGATCAACTGGGCCGCGCGGATGCTGGACAAGCCGATCATCGACCACTGGTGGCAGACGGAAACCGGCTGGCCGATGGCCGCCAATCCGGTCGGGATCGAACGCCTGCCGGTCAAGGTCGGCTCTCCCTCCGTCGCGATGCCGGGCTACGACATCCACATCCTAGACGAAGGCGGCCACGAACTGCCGCGCGGTGAACTGGGCGCCATCGCGGTGAAACTGCCCCTGCCCCCGGGCACCCTGCCGACCCTCTGGAACGCCGAGGACCGGTTCCGGCGGGCCTATCTTGAGACCTTTCCGGGCTACTACGCCACCGGCGACGCGGGCACGGTCGACGAGGACGGGTACGTCTGGATCATGGCCCGCACCGACGACGTGATCAACGTGGCGGGCCACCGGCTTTCGACCGGCGCGATGGAGGAGGTGCTGGCCAATCACCCCGACGTGGCGGAGGCGGCGGTGATCGGCGTGTCGGACGAGCTGAAGGGTCAGCTTCCCGTCGGCTTCGTCTGCCTGACCAAGGGGGTCAACCGGCCGCACGAGGAGATCGTGAAGGAATGCGTGACCATGGTGCGCGACCAGATCGGACCGGTGGCGGCGTTCAAGTCGGCGGTGGTGGTGGACCGGCTGCCCAAGACTCGATCCGGCAAGATCCTGCGGGCTACCATGGTCAAGATCGCAGACGGGGAAGATGTGAAGGTGCCCGCGACCATCGACGACCCCGCGATCCTCGACGAGATCCGCGCCGCCCTGCGCGCCATCGGGCTCGCCAATGGCTAAGCATGCAAAGGCGGCGCCGGAGGGGGTCTTCCGGCGCCGTCACTCATCAACCATTCGCCATCAGTAACGGTTGGCGAACTCGTCGACCTGGCGTTCGGCCTCGTCCTTGGCCACGCCGTAGCGTTCCTGCACACGGCCAACGAGCTGGTCGCGCCGGCCGGCGGCCTGATCCACGTCATCGTCGGTCAGCTTGCCCCAGTGTTCGCGGGCCTGACCCTTGACCTGTTTCCAGTTGCCTTCGATGCGATCCCAATTCATGACATTTCTCCTCTTCCAGAGAGCCGGGCGTCATCGCCCCGCTTCATCGTAGAAACGTCTGTCAGCCGGGCGCGGTTCCGAGATGGACAAAGGTTGATCGGCGCGGTTCCGCCGTGTGGACCGGCACAGGTGGCCCCGCCAAACGCCCGGAACCACGCGACTTCTTGGCGGAAGGCGGGCTGGGGGCGGACACGCCCGTGACGTTCACAGATCCCGCGCCCAAACCTGTCCGTTCAGATCATGGCCGAAGCTGCGGTGGCGCTCCTCTTCCACCAGTTCGAAGCCCGCGTGGACGTAAATCCGCCGAGCCGAACGCAGCACATCGTTGGTCCACAATTCGATGCGGCTGTAGCCCGATGCGCGGGCGTGATCGATCACCGCCTCGACCAGTTGGCGTCCGATCCCCATGCCCCGTGCGGCATGTTCGACATGCAGCATGCGCAGCTTGGCCGTCTGGTCGTCCTTGCGCACCAGAAAGACCGCGCCGACGCGCTCGCCGTCGACCTCGGCGATCCAGCCGCGCTCCCGCTGGGGATCGTGCGAGGCCGCAAAATCGGACAGGATGCGCAGCGCCAGCGTCTCATATTCGCCGGTCCAGCCGTATTCCGCGGCATAGAGCGCGGATTGCCGCGACACGACCCAACCCAGATCCCCGGGCTCCGGCGCGCGCAGGTCGACCGGCACCGCCGGGTGCGGCCGCTGCCCCAGCAGGCGCGTGATCAGGCGCATGGCCCGGATCACCCGCGTCCGGTCCTCCCCCGTCAGCTTGTCGAGCGCACCGCCCATCAGGTCCGCCGAACGCTGGTCGAGATCGCGGAACGCCGCCGCCCCCGCCTCGGTCAACTCGATCCGCAAACGCTTGGCGTGCCCCTCCAGCGGCGTGCGCCGGATCAGGCCCTGCCGCTCGAGCCCCTTCAGCACCCGGCTCATCTGCCCGGCGTCCATCCGAAGCTCCCGCGCCATGTCGGCCGCCTGCGCGTCCTTCGGCCCGGTCGCGATCTCGTGCATCACGCGGGCCTGCGGCAGGGTGAAGGCGCTTTTCAGCATCCGGTCCGACAGGGCGTCGACAAAGCTTGTGTAGAAGCGGGTGAAGCGGCGCGCCTCTGTCACCGCGCGGGCAAGGGAGGTTGACTCGGTCATTGTTGATTTAGTCAACATGAAACCGCTTCACGTCAACCCCCTTTCTGACGCCAAACGGCGTCAGACAAATTGTTCGGAGATCAGCCGTTCCTCCAGCCCGTGGCCGGGGTCGAAGAGGATGCGGTGCGATATCGACGGCTCGGAATGTATTTCGACCGCCACCACGTCGCGGACCGACCGGCTGTCGGCATCGGCCATCACCGGCCGCTTCTCGGGCTCCATGACGTCGAAGCGTACCTTCGCGGTCTTCGGAATCAGCGCGCCGCGCCAGCGGCGCGGGCGGTAGGCGGCCATTGCCGTCAGCGCCAGCACGTCCGACCCGATCGGCAGGATCGGCCCGTGCGAGGAGTAATTGTAGGCGGTCGAGCCCGCTGGCGTGGCCAGCAGCGCCCCGTCGCAGACCAGTTCCTCCAGCCGGACCCTGCCGTCGACGCTGATCCGCAGCTTCGCCGCCTGCGGCCCGGCCCGCAGCAGCGAGACCTCGTTGATCGCCAGCGCCCGGTGCTCCGTGCCGTCGGCGCTGGTGGCCTGCATGGACAGCGGGTTGATGACCTCCTCCTCGGCCAGCGCCAGCCGCTCGGTCAGGCCTTCCTCGGCGTACTCGTTCATCAGGAAGCCCACCGTGCCGCGGTTCATCCCGTAGACCGGCGCGGGCAGATCCTGCGTGCGGTGAAGGGTGTGCAGCATGAACCCGTCACCACCGAGCGCCACGATCACGTCGGCCTCGGGCTCGGGCACGTCGCCGTAGCGCCGGATCAGCGCCGCCCAGGCCGACTGGGCCATGTCGCTGCGACCGGCCGTGAACGCGATCTTCATGTCCATGAACGGCGCTTCCGTTTCCCATCAGGCTCAATCGGTTCCGAAACAAGCACATCCGTCCCGCGGGCGCCAGCCTCGGCCCCCGGAACACGCTTTTCATGAACATTATGTCGCGTTCGGACCTTTTGCGCGGGCGCGTATAACGGTAGGAAGCGCCAACGCCACAGACAAGGACGGACAAATCCATGAAGGATGTCGGCTTCTTTTCCAGCCCGCTCGCGGAACGCGACCCGGAGATCTTCGACACCATCGGCAAGGAACTCGGACGCCAGCGCGACGAGATCGAACTGATCGCGTCCGAGAACATCGTCTCCGCCGCCGTGCTCGAGGCGCAGGGCTCCGTGCTCACCAACAAATACGCCGAGGGCTACCCGGGCAAGCGCTACTACGGCGGCTGCCAGTACGTGGACATCGCCGAGACGCTGGCGATCGAACGCGCCAAGGAACTGTTCGGGGCGGGCTTCGCAAACGTGCAGCCGAACTCGGGCTCGCAGATGAACCAGGCGGTGTTCCTGGCGCTCCTGAAGCCGGGCGACACCTTCATGGGGCTCGACCTGAACTCCGGCGGGCACCTGACACACGGTTCGCCGGTGAATATGTCGGGCAAGTGGTTCAACGTGGTCTCCTACGGCGTGCGCCAGCAGGACCACCTGCTGGACATGGAGGACATCCGCGCCAAGGCGCTGGAGCACAAGCCAAAGCTGATCCTCGCCGGCGGCACCGCCTATTCCCGGATCTGGGACTGGGCCGCCTTCCGCGAGATCGCGGACGAGGTCGGGGCCTACCTGATGGTCGACATGGCCCATATCGCGGGCCTCGTGGCGGGCGGCGCGCATCCCTCGCCCCTGCCCCATGCGGACGTGGTCACGACGACGACGCACAAGTCGCTGCGCGGCCCCCGCGGCGGGATGATTTTGACCAACAAAGAGGAGATCGCGAAAAAGGTGAACTCCGCCGTCTTCCCGGGCCTCCAGGGCGGGCCGCTGATGCATGTCATCGCCGCAAAGGCCGTGGCCTTCGGCGAGGCGCTGAAGCCCGAATTTCAGGACTACGCGGTGCAGGTCGTGGCCAACGCCAAGGCGATGGCCGACCAGCTGATGAAGGGCGGGATCGACATCGTTTCGGGCGGGACCGACAACCACCTGATGCTGGCCGACCTGCGCCCCAAGGGCGTCACCGGCAAGGCCGCCGAGGCCGCCTTGGGCCGCGCCCACATCACCTGCAACAAGAACGGCGTGCCCTTCGATCCGGAGAAGCCCTTCGTGACCTCGGGCATCCGCCTCGGCACCCCCGCCGGCACCACCCGCGGCTTCAAGGAGGCCGAGTTCCGCCAGATCGCCGGCTGGATCGTCGAAGTCGTCGACGGGCTCGCCGCGAATGGCGAGGACGGCAATGCCGAGGTGGAAGCCAAGGTGAAGACCGAGGTCGCCGAACTCTGCGGGCGCTTCCCGCTCTACCCGGGGCTCTGACACCGAGGTCCGGCCGCCTCCGGCGGGAGTTTATCCGGCCAGATGAAGCAGGGGACGGCTCCTTTCTTCATCTGGCCGGGAAAACTCCGGGGGTAGGCCGCAGGCCGTAGGGGGCAGCGCCCCCTTCCGAGGGAGCCATATGACCGACGCCCCGACAATTGTGCAGGACATGCCCCGCCGCCTCGCGGGGCTTTTGCGATTCGTCGGGCATCAGCTCTGGGCGGCGCTCTTCGCGGTGATCCTGCTGGGGGCGATCCTCGGGACCCGGTTGATCTGGCAGAGCGACTGGCCGCTCACCCGCTACGATGCGCTGGTTCTGATCGCCGTGCTCACCCAGGTGGCGATGCTGGCTTTCCGGCTGGAGACATGGGAGGAGTTCAAGGTCATCCTGCTCTTCCATCTCACCGGAACGGTGATGGAATGGTTCAAGGTCTCTGCCGGCAGCTGGGCCTACCCGGAGGCCGGCGTCATAAAGCTCTTCGACGTGCCGCTCTTCACCGGCTTCATGTATGCCGCCGTGGGGTCCTACATCGCCCGGTCCATCCGGCTGTTCGGCATCGTGCTTTCGCCTTTCCCGCCCTTCGCGCTTGTCATGGCAATGGCGGTGGCGATCTATGCCAATTTCTTCGCGCATCATTTCCTGCCAGACATCCGGCTCGCGCTCTTCGCGGCAACCGTGATGCTCTTCTGTCGCACGCGTCTGCACTACTCCACCGCCCGGGGGCGCCGCGCACTGCCCCTGCCGCTGGTGGCGCTGATGGTGGCGGTGCTGCTCTGGATCGCCGAAAACATCGGCACCTTCACCGGCACATGGGTCTATGCCGGCCAGGCCGCGTGGGAGCCGGTGCGCCTGTCGATGATCGGCTCATGGTACCTGCTGTTCTACGTCAGCTTCGCGACCGTGCTGGTGGTCTTCCGCGACGCCTGCGTGCCGGGCCCGTAACTCAGAGCCAGCCGCGCCAATGCGCCAGCGCCAGCAGGAGCGCGCCCAGAAGCAGGGCGTTGAGCGCCAGGCTGCGCAGGATCGTCAGCGCCATGTCGATGCGCCGCGCCTTCGGGTCGATCTCTTCGAGATAGCTCCGCAGCCGCGCGGCCTCCTGCCCCAGGCGGCGGCGGTCGATCTGGCGGACGAGCTTCGGATGCCCCGCCATCATCTCGGCCTGCACCACCGCCTGCCCGGCCCGCCGCATCCGGCGCGGCAGCCGACGGCCCGCCTTGCGCAGCGCCGTCGCCAGCCCCTGCCCGCCGGTGCCGAAGCCGCGGTCCAGCAGCTCTTCCAGCTGCCGCGCCTCGTCGCTGATGTCTGTCATGTCGGCCATGCGCCCGGATCTCTTGCCTCCGTCTCGCGTCAGGATTACCCAAGCCGTATGCTGAACACCATCCCGCATGGCACCCCGACCGGGCAGCCGCCGCTTCTCATCGTCCACGGCCTGTTCGGGTCGGCCCGGAACTGGGGCGTCATCGGCAAGCGCCTGTCGGAGGGGCGACAGGTGATCGCCGTCGACATGCGCAACCACGGCGAAAGCCCGTGGATGCCCAGCCAGAGCTACGAGGACATGGCCGCCGATCTCGCCGAGGTGCTTGAGGAGACCGGCCGCGCCGACGTGCTGGGCCATTCCATGGGCGGCAAGGCGGCGATGGTGCTGGCGCTCACCCGCCCCGAAATGGTGAACCGGCTGATCGTCGCGGACATTGCGCCAGTGGCCTATGAGCACAGCCAGACCGACAAGATCGCGGCGATGCGGTCGGTGGACCTGAGCCGGGTCGAGCGGCGGTCGGACGCGGATGCGCAGCTGGCCGAGGTGCTGGACGACCCGGCACTGTGCAGCTTCTTCACCCAGTCGCTGGATCTGAAGGAAAAGCGGTGGCGGCTGAACCTCGACGTGCTGGACGCGGAGATGGAGAAGATCGTCGGCTTCCCCGAGACCGAGGGGCAATACGGCGGCCCGACGCTGTTCCTGACCGGCGGGGAGTCGGACTACGTCACCCGCGCCGCGCGGCCCCGGATCAAGTCGCTGTTTCCCGCAGCCCGGTTCCTCGGCATCCCCGGGGCGGGCCACTGGCTGCACGCCGAAAAGCCGCGCGAGTTCGTGGCCGCGGTTTCGGAATGGCTGGCGCGGACCGACGTGGGCGGCTAGCTCTCGATTCTGTCCTGGCCGTTGCCCGTCGGGTCCCCGGGCGTTTCACCGGGGACGTCCTGGTCACCCGGATCGTCCTCTTCCGTGGTGTCCGGCTCTTCCTCCGGTGCGTCGTGCATCCCTTCGCCGGGATCACCCGTTGCGGCAGCCCGCAGGGCTCGGCGTTCCAGGCCGTTGATGTAGCGTTCGATCTCACCGATCGAGGGGTCGTTCCGCTCGATGTAGGCCTTGGTCTGCCGCATCACCGCCAGCAGCATCTGCAGCGGAATCTTCTCCGCCGCCCAATCGTCCAGACCACGCGTGGGACCGCTGGGCCGGCCCTGGGTGGAGGCGAAGGCGCCGATTGAGCCGAGCGCGGGGTCATTGAACCTCCGGTCCCCGGGCAGCCAGCGCGGCCCGCCAAGGTAGACGGCGGCGAACATCACCTTGGCGCGCGGATCCTCCGTCCCGCCGACACGCAGCCCCTCGTAGAACATGCGGTGCGTTGCCTCCCACGTGGCATCGTGGAAACCCGGCAGATCGGTGTTTCCCACTCCGCACATTGCGTCGTGCATCACGGCAGCATTGACGAATTCCGGGGCCGTGGGGCTTCCGACAATGCTTGTGAAGATCCGCGGTACCGACGCGCCGTCCGTCAGCGTCCCCGCCGGCGCCCGCCAGCGACGGCCCGAGGCGTCAACGAACTCCAGCGGGTCAAGCGTTTCGCGAAAGAGGTAGGGGCGACCGGGCAGTGCGACCTGTTCGGAAGACAGCCGGACGGGCTCGTTCAGGAAGCGGCAGGCGGGGGTGTCCGGATCGGTGCAGAACCGCTGCCCGCCCGTCGGGTCCGGCGCGCGGGCGAGATGGGATTCCACGGCCGCACAACCGGAGAGGGCCGCGCAGAGGGCGGCGAGAATGACAAATTTCATATCGGCAAACCACAATGGCAGACTTGATCGGAATGGCCGGAAGTCTGCCGATTTTATGTGGTTCGTGCAATGGTGCGTTCACCTGGGCCCGGTCAATCCGCCGGATGGGGCGGCCAATCGGGATCCCTGCGCTTGATGCGCTTCGACGCCCACACCCCGAGCGGCCAGCCGACGATCAGGCCGATTGCGGCGGAAAGCGCGAAGGCGGGCCAAGTGTACACGCCCAGCGTGAAGGCGACGATCAGCGCGGCACCGGCGACGCAGGCGACGGAGAGGGTGGTGGTGAACCAGCTGAGACGGGTTTTCATTATCGGGTCCTCCTGCCGTGCAAACGCCGCTCGCACCCGCCCGGTTCCGCCGGCAAGAAGCCGCGCAGCGGCGCCCTTTGCGGAACCGTGCCGCCCGGCGCCGGTTGAGCGGCATTCATACAGGAGACCTGCCATGACCCGCCTGCTCACCCTTGCCGCCGCCCTGTTCGCGCTTGCCGCCTGCGAAACGATCGAAGGCGCCGGACGCGACATTCAGAACGCCGGCCAGACGGTCGAGACCACCGCCGAGGAGCTTGACGGCTGAGGCTATTTCTCGAGCCGGAAGCCCAGCTTCACCCCGACCTGGAAATGCGCGACATTGCCGTCTTCCCCGACGTGCCCCCGGATCTGCGTGACCTCGAACCATTCGAGGTTCCGGATGCTGGTCGCGGCGGTGGAGACGGCGTTCTTGATCGCGTCGTCGACGGATTCGGGGGACGAGCCGTAGACTTCGGTGACGGGATAGACGTGATTGCTCATAGGATGTCCTCTCTTTCACTTGGAGAGTTAGCGCGGCTGCCGGGCGAGGCGAGCGGAGGCTGTGTGGTGGACCTCTTAATCGCTTCTTAGGCAAACCTCGGCCAGCTTGGCCTATGTCGCTCTACATACGCCGGCGTGAAGGGTGCGCGGGTGTTTGTTAACGGCGAACCTCGCGCGGCGCGGCGGCGACCTTACGCCGGGCTGAAGCCCGGCCTTTGGACGGCGAAACGGGGGACCATGATCTGGCAGCGGCGGTTCTGGGAACACCACCATCCGGGTCGAAGCCGAAATGGCTGCATGCCTGCACCACTACCGCATTAATCCGCTGGAACCGGGGCTGGTCGATGATCCCGACGCCTTGCCCTTCTCATCGTTCCGGTGCCACAGCCTCCCGGCAGATCAGACGATGGAGGCCGGGCTTCGGCCCGGCCGCGCCTCAACTGTCCATCTTCAACGCGGAAATGAACGCCTCCTGAGGAATATCGACCTTCCCGAACTGGCGCATCTTCTTCTTGCCGGCCTTCTGCTTGTCCAGCAACTTCCGCTTCCGCGTCGCGTCGCCGCCGTAGCACTTGGCGGTCACGTCCTTGCGCAGCGCCGCGAGCGTCTCGCGCGCGATCACCTTGCCGCCGATGGCCGCCTGGATCGGGATCTTGAACATGTGGCGGGGGATCAGCTCCTTGAGCTTTTCGCACATCGCTCTGCCGCGCATCTCGGCCCGGTCGCGGTGGACCATCATCGACAGCGCATCGACCGGCTCGTCGTTCACGAGGATCTGCATCTTGACGAGGTTGTCCTCGCGGTAGCCGATCAGCTGGTAATCGAACGAGGCATAGCCCTTGGTCACCGATTTCAGCCGGTCGTAGAAATCGAACACCACCTCGTTCAGCGGCAGGTCGTAGACCACCAGCGGGCGGTTGCCGGCATAGGTCAGCTCCATCTGGATCCCGCGCCGGTCCTGACACAGCTTCAGCACGTCGCCGAGGTAGTCGTCGGGCACCATGATCGTGGCCTTGATCCGCGGCTCCTCGATATGGTCGATATGGGTCGGATCGGGCATGTCGGCGGGATTGTGAAGCTCCTTCACCTCGCCGTCCTTCATGTGCAGGTGATAGATCACCGAGGGCGCGGTGGTGATCAGTTCGATATCGTATTCCCGCTCGATCCGGTCGCGGATCACCTCGAGGTGCAGCAGCCCGAGGAAGCCGCAGCGGAAGCCGAAGCCGAGCGCGGCCGAGGTCTCCATCTCGAAAGTGAAGGAGGCGTCGTTCAGCGCCAGCTTCTCGATCGCGTCGCGCAGGTCCTCGAATTCCGAGCTGTCGACCGGGAAGAGGCCGCAGAAGACCACCGGGATCGACGGCTTGAAGCCCGGAAGCGGGGTTTCCACGCCCTTCTTCTCGGTGGTGATCGTGTCGCCCACGCGGGTGTCGCGGACCTGCTTGATCTGCGCGGTGATATAGCCGATCTCGCCCGGGCCCAGTTCCTTCACGTCGGTCATCGCGGGGCGGTAGACGCCGATGCGGTCGATCTCGTAGGTGCCGCCCGTGCGCATCATGCGGATGCGCTGGCCCTTCTTCAGCACGCCGTCGATGACGCGCACGATGACGACGACGCCGAGGTAGGGGTCGTATTTCGAATCCACCAGCATCGCCTTGAGCGGCTTGTCCGCCTCGCCCTCGGGCGGCGCGGGCAGCCGGGTGACGATGGCCTCCAGCACGTCGGGAATGCCTAGGCCGGTCTTGGCGCTGATCTCGATGGCGTCCTGCGCCTCGATCCCGATGACGTCCTCGATCTGGTCCTTGACGCGCTGCGGCTCGGAGGCCGGCAGGTCGATCTTGTTCAAGACCGGCACGATCTCGTGGTCCGCGTCGATCGCCTGGTAGACGTTGGCAAGCGTCTGCGCCTCCACCCCCTGCGTGGCGTCGACCACCAGCAGCGAGCCCTCGACCGCCTGCATCGAACGCGAGACCTCGTAGGCGAAGTCGACGTGTCCGGGGGTGTCGATCAGGTTCAGGATGTAGGTCTTGCCGTCCTTGGCCGGGTATTCGATCCGAACGGTGTTCGCCTTGATCGTGATCCCGCGTTCGCGCTCGATGTCCATCGCGTCGAGCAATTGCTCCTTCATGTCGCGTTCGGCGACGGTGCCGGTGAGCTGGATCAGCCGGTCGGCCAGGGTGGATTTCCCGTGGTCGATATGGGCGACGATGGAGAAGTTGCGGATCAGGGATCTGTCGGTCATGCGCGCCCCATTAGCAGAGCTCCCGGGACCTTGGAAGATGGCATGATCCCGCCTGCGCCGTTTGCTCGATTGGTCGCGGCGCCTATCTGCCAGATGCAGGAGGTCGGGGCGATGAACATGGGCGTGGCCATAGCGATCGGCATCGGACTTGGCACCGGAATGGGGGTGGCGATGAACAACATCCCGGCGGGCATCTGCCTTGGAATCGGGATCGGTCTTGTCTTCGGGATCGCCCTTCGCCCGGAAGAGGACGAGGGGGAGGATTAGCGCGCCTCTCCTTACGGAAACGTGAGGCGGACAAAGACGCGCAGCGGGCTATCTTCCCTCCGGAGACCAAACTGGAGGAACCACGTCCGATGATCACACGCCGCAGATTGCTCGCCACCGGGACCGCCGCCGCGGGCGCGACCGTCATCCTGCCCTACGCGGCCATGGCCGCCGCGCACGCGGGCAACACCTTCGAGGCCGCCGAAGGCCCGGTCACGGTGCATCCCGTCAGCCACGCTTCCTTCGTGATGGAGACCCCAGTCGGCACGATCTACAACGATCCGGTGGGCGAGGCTTCGGCTTATGCTGACTTTCCGGAACCCGACCTGATCCTGATCACCCACGAGCATGGCGACCATTACAACGCCGACACGCTGTCAGCGGTCGTGGGGCCGAACACCCAGATCCTGACCAATCCGGCGGTGTTCGAGATGCTGCCCGCGGGGCTCAAGGCCCGCGCGACGCAAGTGGCGAATGGAGAAGAGGCGAACATCCTCGGCCTGCGGATCGAGGCGATCCCGGCCTACAACACCACCGAGGACCGGCTGCAGTATCACCCCGAGGGGCGGGACAACGGCTATATCCTGAATTTCGAGGGTCTGCGTGTCTATATCGCCGGCGACACCGAGGACATCCCCGAGATGCGCGCGCTGAGCGATATCGACGTGGCCTTCGTGCCATTCAACCTGCCCTATACGATGGACGAGGCACAGGCGGCTTCGGCCGTGGCGGAGTTCGCGCCGACCTACGTCTACCCCTATCACTATCGCGACAGCGATCCGGAGAAATTCGCCCGGTTGCTGGGCGAGACGGACGCCGAGACGGAAGTCAAGATGGGCCCCTGGTACGAGTGATCCGCCGCTGATCCCCGCCCCGCGGCGGGCAGCCCGGCACGGCCCGCGCCACACCCGGCGCGGGTCGCTGCATTCCGGCCACGACGTGTCCCGGTTCGGGCCGTCCCGCCCGCTGGACGCTCTTGATCGGCGGGCACGACTCTCGCATACTCGTGTGATCCTGCGACAGGACGGGCCGCGGCCCGCGCGGGACCAGCCAGTCAATGCGGCGGGAACAGCCGCGTACAGCGAGGGCAGACATGAGAGTTCGAAACGTCGCGGCGACCGCCGTGCTTCTTTCCCTTTCCATCGCCGCCACGGCCGCCAGCGCCGGGCCCATCGAACGCGCATGCCGGTCGAGCGAGAAGGCCGCCGGCAACCGCGCGCTCTGCAACTGCATCCAGTCGGTGGCCAACGTCACGCTCAACGGACGCGACCAGCGGCTGGCGGCCAAGTTCTTTGCCGAACCGCAGATGGCGCAGGACGTCCGGATGTCGAAGTCCGACTATCACGACCAGTTCTGGAAGCGGTACGAAGCATTCGGCGCCACCGCGACCGCCGCCTGCTCCTGACCGGTCAGAGCCGGGCCAGAAGGCCCCGCGCGCAGGTCTCGATCAGGTCCAGCGCGCCCGCATAATCGCCCGTGAAATACGGGTCCGGCACCGCCTGCGCGCCCGTCGCCGGCTCGTAGTCTGTGAACGGCCGGACGGGCACGTCATTGCCCGGGGGACGCAGCCTTTCGATCTCGGCCATGTTGTCCGCGTCCATCGCGACGATCAGGTCGAAGCGGTCGAAATCCGCGCGGGTGAATTGCCGGGCGCGCAGCGCCGAAAGGTCGTAACCCCGCGCCTGCCCCGCCTTTCGCATCGGCGGATGCGGCGGCTTCCCGACGTGCCAGTCCCCTGTGCCCGCACTGTCGAGCGACAGGTCGCGCCCATCTGCCAGCTCCCGCGTGACCGCTTCGGCGGCAGGTGAGCGGCAGATGTTGCCGAGGCAGACGAAGAGGATGCGGCGGGGGGTGGCAGAGGGGCGGGTGTCCATGCTTTTCTGATAGGCATGGGGGACGCCATGGACAAGATCGTGATACTCACCGGGGCCGGGATTTCGGCCGAAAGCGGGCTGGGCACCTTCCGCGGCGCGGGCGGGCTCTGGGAGGAGATGCGGATCGAAGATGTCGCGACGCCCGAGGGCTTCGCCCGCGATCCGCAGATGGTGATCGATTTCTACAACATGCGGCGGGGCAAGCACCGCGAGGCGCGGCCCAACCCCGCGCACGAGGCGCTGGCGCGGCTGCAGCGCGACTACGGCGGCGAGGTGGTGATCATCACCCAGAACGTCGACCGGCTGCACGAACGCGGCGGCTCGGCCGGGGTGATCCATATGCACGGCGTGCTCGACGGGCTGCTGTGCAACGGCTGCCGGCACCGCTGGGATTGGCCGTTCGACCGCAAGCTTTTTGTCGAGACGCCCTGCCCCAACTGCGGGCTAGGGGCCAGCCGCCCCGATGTCGTCTGGTTCGGAGAGATGCCCTACTTCCTCGACGAGATCGAGGCGCACCTGTCCACCTGCGACCTCTTCGTGGCCATCGGCACCAGCGGCAACGTCTATCCGGCGGCGGGGTTCGTGCAGGTCGCCGATATGTGCGGCGCCGACACGCTGGAGTTCAACCTCGAGGTCAGCGCCGTCTCCTCCGCCTTCGCGCGCCAGATCCGCGGCCGGGCCAGCGAAACGGTGCCGGGATGGGTCGATCGGGTGCTTTCGGATTTCGCCTGACCCTGCGTCCGCTTTACTTTTTCGAACATTCCGCTCCACCCCACCGCCGCGAAGTCGGGGCTTTTGCAACAGGGGTCCGGCAGTTTCACGCTGATTTGCGATCCGGCCCCCCTTTCGCGGCGGTTTGGCCAAGCCTATAAGGGCGAACGGTCCGCGGTCCTCGAGTCGCGGGCCTTTCGGGGAATTGGTATCGAGGCGGGACACACCGATAATGGGAATTTTCGACAAGATGCCGGGGCTCTTTTCGTCCGACATGGCGATTGACCTCGGAACGGCGAACACGCTTGTCTACGTGAAGGGAAAAGGCGTCATCCTGTCAGAACCCTCCGTCGTCGCCTACCACGTGAAGGACGGCGTCAAGAAGGTGCTCGCCGTTGGCGAGGACGCCAAGCTGATGCTGGGCCGCACCCCCGGCAGCATCGAGGCGATCCGCCCGATGCGCGAAGGCGTGATCGCGGATTTCGACACCGCCGAAGAGATGATCAAGCACTTCATCCGCAAGGTGCACAAGCGGTCGACCTTCTCGAAGCCCAAGATCATCGTCTGCGTCCCGCATGGCGCGACCCCGGTCGAGAAACGCGCGATCCGCCAGTCGGTGCTGTCCGCCGGCGCCCGCCGCGCCGGGCTGATCGCCGAACCGATCGCCGCGGCCATCGGGGCCGGTATGCCGATCACCGATCCAACCGGCAACATGGTCGTGGACATCGGCGGCGGCACCACCGAGGTGGCGGTGCTGAGCCTTGGCGACATCGTCTATGCCCGGTCGGTCCGCGTCGGCGGTGACCGGATGGACGAGGCGATCGTGAGCTACCTCCGCCGCCAGCAGAACCTGCTGGTCGGCGAATCCACCGCCGAGCGGATCAAGACCTCGATCGGCACGGCGCGGATGCCCGACGACGGGCGCGGCCAGTCGATGCACATCCGGGGCCGCGACCTGCTGAACGGCGTGCCCAAGGAGACCGAGATCACGCAGGCGCAGGTGGCCGAGGCACTGTCCGAACCCGTCCAGCAGATTTGCGAGGCGGTGATGACCGCGCTGGAAGCCACCCCGCCGGATCTGGCGGCGGACATCGTGGACCGGGGCGTCATGCTGACCGGGGGCGGCGCGCTTCTGGGCGATCTGGACCTCGCCCTGCGGGAACAGACGGGTCTTTCCGTCTCAATCGCTGACGAAAGTTTGAACTGCGTGGCACTCGGAACCGGCAAGGCTCTGGAATACGAGAAACAGCTGCGCCACGCGATTGACTACGACAGCTGAGCCGAAGAGACTCGGCGGCAGGCCCTGAGCCCGGCGGTCCAGCCCGCCGGGGCGACAACATTTCCCAGTGAAAGGTTCCGATGGCCCGGAATCGAGGACAGGACGAAGATTATGTCGGCCCGCTCAGACGACTCCTGATCGGGGTGTTCGTGCTGTGCCTGCTGGCGATCTTCCTCGTCTGGCGGATCGACAGCCCGCGGGTGGAACGGTTCCGCGCGCAGGTGGTGGACCAGGTGATGCCGGGCTTCGACTGGGCGATGGCGCCGGTGACGGCAACGGTGAATATCCTGCGGGATTTCCAGTCCTACCACCGGATCCACGAACAGAACCGGGAGTTGCGCCGCGAGTTGCAGCAGATGAAGGCTTGGAAGGAAGCCGCGCTTCAGCTGGAACAAGAAAACGCTCGCCTGCTGGATCTGAACAACGTGCGGCTGGACCCCCGGCTGACCTACATCACCGGCGTGGTGATGGCCGACAGCGGCTCGCCCTTCCGGCAGTCGGTGCTGCTGAACGTGGGCGCCCGCGACGGGATCGTCGACGGCTGGGCGGCGATGGACGGGATCGGGCTGGTCGGGCGGATCTCGGGCGTGGGCGGCTCGACCTCGCGGGTGCTGCTGCTGACGGACACATCATCCCGGGTGCCGGTGACGATCCAGCCCTCGGACCAGCGCGCGATGCTTGCGGGCGACAATTCAAGCGCGCCGCCGATCGAGTTCCTCGAGGATCCGGACCTTGTTCGGCCCGGCGACAGGGTGGTCTCCTCCGGCGACGGCGGCGTGTTCCCCGCCGGTCTGCTGATCGGGCAGGTCGCGCAGGATCCGGGCGGGCGGCTCCGCGTGCGGCTCGCCGCGGATTTCGAACGGCTGGAATACCTGAGGGTGCTGCGGCACCTCGGCTCGGAACGGATCGAGGATCCCGGCAGCCTCGTCGCGCCGCGCTTCATGCCAGGCGCCCCCGGCGCGGAAGCGGAAGCCGCCGAGGCCGAGACGGAGGCGGCGACGCCCCCGGGGGAGGACCCCGGCAATGGCTGACCCGGTCACCGCCCCCAGCCCGGCGCGGCGCTGGTTCCTGCGCGCAGCCTTCATCGGCCTCGGGCTGGCCGTCATCGTGTTCAGCCTGATGCCGCTGGAAACGACGCCCCGCCGCTGGACCGGGCCCGACCTTCTTCTGGTGCTCTGCTGCTGCTGGACGCTGCGCCGTCCCGACTACGCCCCCGCCCTGTCCGTCGGGCTGCTGGTGCTGCTGGCCGACATCATGTTCCAGCGTCCCCCCGGCCTGATGGCCTCGCTGGTGGTGCTGGCCTGCGAATGGCTCAAGGGACAGGCCCGCGCGATGCGCGACCTGCCCTTCCCGGCGGAATGGCTGGCCGCCGCCGTGGCGATGACCGCCGTGATCATTGGCTACCGTATCGTGCTGGCGGTCTTCTTCACCCCCCTGCCGCCGATCACGCTCAGCCTGATCCAGCTTGTCGCCTCGGTGCTGGCCTATCCGCTCGTCGTGCTCTTCTCGCTCGCCTTCTTCGGGCTGAAGAAGCGCGGGCCCGGCACCCTGGACGGCGTGGGAGGACGGATATGAAACGCAGCCCCAAGGACAGCGCCGAAAGCGCCCGCAAGATCACGCGCCGGGGCCTGATCCTGGGCGGCGGCATGGTGGGTTTCATGGGCCTGCTGGGTGCGCGGATGCGGTACATGCAGGTCGATCAGGCCGATGAATTCCGCCTGCTGGCCGAAGAGAACCGGGTGAACATCCGCCTGATCCCTCCCGCGCGGGGCGAGATCTTCGACCGCAACGGGCGGACCATCGCCCGCAACGAACAGACCTACCGGATCGTCATGGTGCGTGAGGACACGGACGACGTGGACGAGACGATCCGCGAGCTGTCGCGCATCGTGAAGCTCGACCCGGACGAGCTGGAAAAGGCCATGGCGGAGATGAAGCGCTCCGCCCCGTTCCTGCCGATCACGCTCGCCGACCGGGTGAGCTGGGAGGACATCAGCCGCGTCGCGCTGAACGCCCCCGCCCTGCCCGGCGTGACGCCCGAGGTCGGGCTGTCGCGGCTCTACCCGCTGGGGCCGGACTTTGCCCACGTCGTGGGTTACGTGGGCCCGGTCAGCGATTACGACCTGTCCAAGATGGAGGACCCCGACCAGGTCCTCCGGATCCCGCGCTTCCAGATCGGCAAGGTCGGGCTGGAAGCCAAGAGGGAGGACCAGCTGCGCGGCAAGGCCGGCGCGCGCCGGGTCGAGGTCAACGCCGCCGGCCGCGTGATGCGCGAGCTCAGCCGCCGCGAGGGGACGGAGGGCACGAACCTTCAGCTGACCATCGACCACATGCTGCAGAACTACGTGCAGGCGCGGATGGCCGAGGAAAGCGCCGCCGCCGTGGTGATGGACACCCGGAACGGCGACATCCTCGCCATCGGCTCGACGCCGAGCTTCGACCCCAACCTCTTCGTGCGCGGGATCTCGGTCGCCGATTACCGGGACCTGACCGAGAACAAGTATCGCCCGCTGGCCAACAAGACCGTGCAGGGCACGTATCCGCCCGGCTCCACCTTCAAGATGGTGGTGGCGCTGGCCGGGTTGGAGGCGGGTGTCGTCACCGCCGACAAGACGTATTACTGCCCCGGCCACCTGACCGTCAGCGGCCGCCGCTTCCACTGCTGGAAGGGCGGCGGCCACGGCCATGTGAACATCGAGAAATCGCTCCAGCAAAGCTGCGACGTCTTCTACTACGAACTCGCCATGGAGGTCGGGATCGAGAAGATCACCGAGATGGCGCAGCGTCTGGGCCTCGGCATCCGGCACGACCTGCCGATGTCGGCGGTGGCGCAGGGGCTCACGCCCACCAAGGCGTGGAAGCAGGAGGTGCGCGGCGAAAGCTGGCTTATCGGCGACACCGTGAACTCGGCCATCGGGCAGGGCTTCGTGCTGTCCTCGCCGCTGCAGCTTGCGGTGATGACCGCGCGGCTCGCCAGCGGCCGGGCGGTGGTGCCTCGTCTGGTGAAATCCATCGATACCGTGGAACAGGAGATCGCCGAGGCCGCCAGCCTCGGGATCAACGAAAATCACCTGCGGCTGGTGCGGCACGGCATGTATCAGGTGTCGAACAGCCAGCGCGGCACGGCCTATTCCAACCGGATCGAGCCCAAGGAGCTGCGTATGGCCGGCAAGACCGGCACCAGCCAGGTCCGCAACATCACCGCCGCGGAACGGGCGCGCGGGGTGACGCGCAACGATCAACTGCCGTGGGAACGGCGAGACCACGCGCTGTTCGTCAACTTCGCGCCGTACGACAATCCGCGCATCGCCGTGTCGGTCGTGGTGGAACACGGCATGGGCGGCTCCACCGCCGCCGCGCCGATCGCGCGCGACATCACCCTGCAGGCGCTCTTCGGGGACGACCCGCCGCTCGACGCCTATCCGCGCAAGGATCACGGCCGGATCGCCACGCAGCAGGAGAAGCTGCGCGAGATGCGCCCGCCCGAGGACAGCCGGGGGCGCAGCCGCGCATGAGTTACCTCGAGTACAACGTCAAGGCGACCCCGGTCGGCTGGCGCAAGATCCTCTACCTGAACTGGCCGCTGGCCCTGCTGCTGACAGCGGTGGCCTGCGTCGGTTTCCTGATGCTCTATTCGGTCGCGGGCGGCTCCTTCTCGCCCTGGGCCGAGCTTCAGATCGAACGCTTCGCGGTCGGCATGGCGGGCATGGTCGTCATCGCCATGGTCCCGCTCTGGTTCTGGCGCAACGTCTCGGGCGTGGCCTACCTCGGTTCCCTGGCCCTGCTGCTGGCGGTGGAGTTCTTCGGCCATATCGGCATGGGCGCGCAGCGCTGGATCGACCTCGGGTTCTTCCGGCTGCAGCCGTCGGAACTGACCAAGATCACGATGGTGATGCTGCTGGCGGCCTATTACGACTGGCTGCCGGTCAAGAAGGTCTCTCACCCGGTCTGGGTGCTGGTGCCCGTGGTGATGATCCTGATCCCCACCTACCTCGTTCTGCGCCAGCCGGACCTCGGCACCGCGATCCTGCTGCTGGCGGGCGGCGGGGCGATGATGTTCTTCGCGGGCGTGCACTGGGCCTATTTCGCCGCCGTCATCGCCGCCGGCGTGGCGCTGGTCACCGCCGTCTTCGAAAGCCGGGGGACCGACTGGCAGTTGCTGAAGGACTACCAGTTCCGCCGCATCGACACCTTCCTCGACCCCTCCTCCGATCCGCTGGGCGCGGGCTATCACATCACCCAGTCCAAGATCGCGCTCGGCTCGGGCGGCTGGACCGGGAGGGGTTTCATGCAGGGAACGCAGTCGCGGCTGAACTTCCTGCCCGAGAAGCACACCGACTTCATCTTCACCACCCTCGCCGAGGAATTCGGATTCATCGGCGGGATCTCCCTCCTTGCGCTCTATGCGCTCATCATCGCCTTCTGCGTCATCTCGGCGCTGACCAATTCCAGCCGCTACGGCGCCCTCCTGACGCTGGGGATCGCGACCACCTTCTTCCTGTTCTTCGCGGTCAACATGTCGATGGTCATGGGCCTCGCCCCGGTGGTCGGCGTGCCGCTGCCGCTGGTCAGCTACGGCGGCTCGGCGATGCTGGTGCTGCTCGCGGCCTTCGGGCTGGTGCAGAGCGCGCATGTCCACCGACCGAGAGGCCGCCGTTGACCGTCAATATCCTGTTCGCCGCCACCGAGTCCCGCTGGCCGCAATACGAAGCCCCCCTGCGCGACGCGCTGAAGGCCGCGGGCGTGACCGACTACCGGCTGGCGACCGAGATGCCGCCGGAGGAGGTCGATTACATCGTCTACGCCCCGAATTCCCCCCTGCGCGATTTCCGGCCCTACGTGAACACCAAGGCGGTGCTGAACATCTGGGCCGGGGTCGAAGGGATCGTGGGCAACGAGACCCTGACACAGCCGCTCTGCCGCATGGTGGATGCGGGGCTGAAGGAAGGGATGGTGGAATGGGTGACCGGACAGGTCCTGCGCCATCACCTCGGGCTCGACCGGGTTCTGGCGCGGCAGGCGGGCGATTGGTGCCCCGGGGTGCCGCCGCTGGCGCGCGACCGGCGGGTCGGCGTGCTGGGGCTGGGCGAACTGGGCGCCGCCTGCGCCGAGGCGCTGGCGCGGCTCAACTTCCGCGTGGCGGGGTGGAGCCGGCGGCCCAAGGACCTGCCGGGGATCGTGACGCAGCACGGCGACGATGGGCTGCGGGCGGTGCTGGCGGAGACGGAGATCCTCGTCCTCCTGCTGCCGCTGACGGCTGAGACGGAGAACGTACTGGACGCCGATGCGTTGGCCCGCCTGCCGGGGGGGGCGGTGATCGTGAACCCCGGACGCGGTGCGCTGATCGACGACGCCGCGCTGCTGGCGGCGCTCGAGTCGGGGCATCTGGACCACGCCACGCTGGATGTCTTCCGGGAGGAGCCGCTGCCGGCAGACCATCCGTTCTGGCGCCATCCCAAGGTGACGGTGAGCCCGCATGTCGCCTCGGAGACGCGCCCCTCCACCGCGGCGGAGGTGCTGGCCGAGAACATCCGCCGTGGCGAGGCAGGGGAGCCGTTCCTGCACGAGGTCGACCGCGGCGCCGGCTACTGAGAGCGGCGGGGGCGCTGCCCCCATCGGTGTGGAGGGCGCCGATTCCCCTGGAGTATTTTCGACCAGAGGAAGTAACCATTCGTTAACCAATTCGCGCCACTCTGAGGGCGCGGGCCCGTTGGGGACATCCGGGCGCCGCACAAGGGGAAGGCCCCCCGTTTCCCGCGCGGGGGGCCGTTTCCCGATCCGGCGCATGACGCGGCGGCGGATTGCGCGGGACAGGGGTTTCGGGGGCTTCGCCTCTTGACCTCATTCGGGATTGGCCATACAGAGCGCGGACGGAATTCGAGGGGCGCTGCGATTGGCGGCGCCGTTTCATTTGGACCAGGGCGCGACCCGCCCGCCGACGATCGAGGAAAGACCATGTCGCGCCGTTGCGAACTGACCGGAAAAGGCCCGATGACGGGCAACAATGTCAGCCATGCGAACAACAAGACCCGCCGCCGGTTCCTGCCGAACCTGAACGACGTGTCGCTGCGCTCGGAAGCTCTGGGCCGGAACATCAAGCTCCGGATCAGCGCCTCTGCCCTGCGCACCGTCGATCACCGCGGCGGTCTGGACAAGTTCCTGGCCAAGGCGAAGGACGCGGAACTGTCCGACACCGCCCTGAAGGTGAAGAAAGAGATCATGAAGGCGCAGGCCGAGGCCTGATCCTTCGGGCCCGCCGGCCCTTGTACAAGATCGGAACAGCCCCGCGCCTGACGGCCGGGGCTGTTTTGCGTTCGGGACGGCCCGCGCCGCCGCCTCAGCGGGGCCGCGCGCGCAGCCCGCTGATGGTGGCGGTCGGCGACAGCGCCTCGGGGTCGAGGATCAGGTGCAGGATCGCCGGCTTGCCGCTGGCGCGGGCGGCCTCGAAGGCGGCGGCGAACTGCTCCGCCCGCTCGACACGCTGTCCGAAGCCGCCATGCGCCTCGGCCAGTTTCACGAAATCCGGGTTGGTGAGCCCGGTGGCCGAAACCCGTTCGGGGTATTCCCGCTCCTGATGCATGCGGATCGTGCCGTACATGCCGTTGTCCACCAGCACGACGATCAGCGGGATGCCGTGGTGGGCGCAGGTGGCGAATTCCTGTCCCGTCATCATGAAATCCCCGTCCCCGGCAAGGTTGACGACCGTCCGCCCCGGGAACGCCCGCTGCGCCGCGATGCCGGCGGGAAAGCCGTAGCCCATCGAGCCCGAGGTGGGCGCGAGATGGGTGTTGAAGCTGCGGAAGCGGTAGTAGCGGTTCAGCCAGACGGCGAAGTTCCCCGCTCCGTTGGTCAGGATCGCGTCCGAGGGCAGATGGTCGCGCATCCATGTCAGCACCTGCCCCATCTGCAGGGCACCGGGGTTCTCGCGCGGCTCCTCCGACCAGTCGACATAGGCCGCCCGTGCCGCAGCCGCCCACTCCCCCTGCCGGGGCGCGGCCGGGGCGAGGGTGTCGAGCGCCGGGGCGATGCCGCGCGGTGTGGCACTGATGCCGAGCGCGGGCTGGTAAACACGGCCGATCTCGTCGGGGTCGGCGTGGACATGCACCAACGTCTGCCGGCCCGAGGGGATCGGCAGCAGCGTGTAGCTCTGGGACGAGATCTCGGACATCCGGGAGTTCATCACGAGGACGAGGTCGGCCTCCCCGATCGCCTTCACCAGCGCCGGGTTCGCACCGAGGCTGAGGTCCCCCGCGTAATTCGGGTGCTGGGCGGGCAGTATCCCGGCGCGGCGGAAACTGGCGGCGAAGGGGATGGCATAGCGTTCGCAGAGTCCTGTGAAGGCCGCGACCGAAGCCGCGTCCCAGCGAGAGCCCCCGAAGATCGCGAAGGGCCGTTCGGCCGCCTCCAGAAGCTCCGCGAGGCGCGCGGTGTCGGCGGCGGCGGGCGCCGTCTCCACCGGCTCGACCCGGGGCGCGTCGGGCACGCTCACCACGTCGTCCAGCATGTCCTCCGGGAGTGCCACGACCACCGGCCCGGGGCGGCCCTGCATCGCCACGCGGAAGGCACGGGCCAGAAGTTCGGGGATGCGGGCGGCGTCGTCGATCTCGACCACCCACTTGGCCATGGTCCCGAAAACCTGCCCGTAGTCGAGTTCCTGAAACGCCTCGCGGTGCTTCATGCCGCGCGCCACCTGCCCGACGAAGAGGATCATCGGCGTCGAATCCTGCGCCGCCACATGCACCCCCGCCGCCGCGTTCGTCGCGCCCGGTCCGCGCGTGACGAAGCAGATGCCGGGACGGCCCGACAGCTTGCCCCAAGCTTCGGCCATCATGGCCGCGCCGCCCTCCTGCCGACAGGTGATCACATCCACGCCGGAGCCGATCAGCGCGTCCAGCACGCTCAGGTAGCTTTCGCCGGGCACGCAAGAGGCCCGCTCGACGCCCTGCGCCAGAAGCTGATCGACAAGCACGCGGGCGCCGGTGCGTTCGGTGAGGGTGACGGACATGCGGGGCTCCTTCCTTGATCCGGCGCCACTCTTTCCGATCCGCACGGGAAACGAAAGACCTCTCCCGCCGCCTGAGGGATGCGCGGTCCCCCGCTTCCTGTGGTTGGAAATACTCCCGCCGGAGGCTGCGCCCGAAGCGGGCTCGATGCCCGCGCCGGGCGCCCCCGCCGCGACGCCGCAGGCGGCGCAACCCGTGGGGTGGGCGGTATGCCCACCCTACCCGGCCAGCGCCGCCACCACCTCGCCCGCGCCGATCACGCCGATCTCCGTGCCGTGCTCCCGCACGCTCAGCACCTCGGCCCCGCCGGAGATCAGCGCGATCGCCTCGGTCACCGGCGCATCGGCATCGACCGACGGCGCGCCCTCGGGGGCGGTGCCCGCCTGCATCACGTCGCGGGCGCGCAACACGCCCAGCGGGTTCATGTGGGCGACGAAATCGGCCACGTACTTGTTCGCCGGGTCGGCGATGATCTGGGCAGGGGTGCCGCATTGCACGATTCGCCCGCCTTCCATGATCGCGATGCGGTTGCCGATCTTGAACGCCTCGTCCAGATCGTGGCTGACGAAAAGGATCGTCCGCCGCAGCCGCTGCTGCAGTTCCAGAAGCTCATCCTGCAACCGCGCCCGGATCAGCGGGTCGAGCGCCGAGAACGGTTCGTCCATCAGCAGGATCGGCGCATCGGTGGCAAAGGCCCGCGCCAGCCCGACGCGCTGCTGCATCCCGCCCGAAAGCTCGCTGACCTTCCGGTCGGCCCAGTCGGTGAGGCCCACCATCTCCAGCTTCTCGTCGGCGCGCTTCAGCCGCTCTGCCTTCGGCACACCCGCCAGTTCCAGCCCGAGCGCCACGTTGTCGCGGACGTTCCGCCAGGGCAGCAGGCCGAACTGCTGGAACACCATCGCGACGCATTCCCGGCGCAGCCGCTTGAGCTCCTTTTCGCCATCCTGCGGCAGGGTGCAGCTCCAGTCGCCGTCGCGCACCGTGACAGACCCACGGGTCACCGGGTTCAGCCCGTTCACCGCCCGCAGCAGCGTGGACTTGCCGGAACCGGAGAGGCCCATGAGCACGAGGATCTCGCCCTCCTCCACCGACAGCGTGCAATCGTGCACGCCCAGCACCTGTCCCGTGCGGCTCTGGATCTCGGCCCGTTCCTTGCCCTTGTCCATGAGCGGCAGCGCCTCTTCCGGCTCCGCGCCGAAGACGATGCTGACGTTGTCGAATTCAACCGCGCTCATTTCCGCCCCCTCACCCGCAGCATCCGGTCGAGGATGATTGCGACCACGACGATCACGAAGCCGCTTTCGAAGCCCAATGCCGTGTTGACCGAGTTCAGCGCCCGGACCACCGGCACGCCCAGCCCGTCCGCGCCGACCAGCGCGGCGATCACGACCATCGACAGCGACAGCATGATCGTCTGGTTCAGCCCCGCCATGATCTGTGGGAGGGCGTAGGGCAGTTCCACCTTCCACAGCGTCTGCCGCTTCGTCGCGCCAAAGGCCTGCGCGGCCTCAAGCAGCGGCGTCGGGGTGGAGGAGACGCCCAGATACGTCAGCCGGATCGGCGCGGGCAGCACGAAGATCACGGTCGCGAACAGCCCCGGCACCATGCCGATGCCGAAGAAGACGATCGCCGGGATCAGGTAGACAAAGGCGGGCAGCGTCTGCATCAGGTCCAGCACCGGCTGCATCCATTCGTAAAGCCGCGGCCGGTGCGCCGCTGCGATGCCGATCGGCACACCCAGCCCCATGCAGACGACGCAGGCCGAAATCACCAGCGTCAGGCTCTCCGTCGTCTCCTCCCAGTAATCCTGATTGATGATGAACAGCAGGCCGACCACCACCAGCGCCACGGTCTTCCAGTTGCGCTGCAGCACCCAGGTGAGCGCGCCGAAAAGCGCGATGAGGATCAGCGGGTTCGGCGTCTGAAGCAGCCAGAGCAGCCCGTCGATCATGGTTTCGAGAAGGTCCGACAGCGCGTCGAAGAAGAACGAAAAGGTGTTCTCGAGCCAGTCGAAGAAATCGCCGGCCCATTTGCCGACGGGGATCTTGTGCTCGGTCAGCCAGTCAAGCATCGTCACCCGTCCCTGCTGTTGTGTCTCGTGATTGAGGCCCGGGAGGATCCCCCGGGCCCGGAATGCCCGCGCCGTGCGGCGCCGGGCCGGGGCCGGAGACGCCCGCGCGGGCGGTCCCCGGCCGTGGCCGTCACTCCAGCTCTTCCGTGACCGCCGCGACCGCGTCGCCGCCGTCCACCGTGGTCACCCCTTCGAGCCATGCCTTCCAGACGTCGGGATGCCCTTTCAGCCAAGCCTCCGCGGCCTCTTCCGGGTCCTGCCCCTCGTCGAGGATCGCGCCCATGATCTCGTTCTCCATCTCGAGCGAGAAGGTCAGGTTGTTCAGAAAGGCCCCAACATTCGGGCATTCCTCGGCATAGCCTTTGCGGACGTTGGTGTAGACCGTCGCCCCGCCGAGGTTCGGGCCGAAGAAATCGTCGCCACCTTCCAGGTAGGTGAGGTCGAAATTGGCGTTCATCGGGTGCGGCTCCCAGCCGAGGAAGATGACCGGTTCGTCCCGCTCCGTTGCGCGGCGGACCTGCGCCAGCATCCCCTGTTCGGAGCTCTCGACCACCTCGAAGCCTTCCAGGTCGAAGGCGTTCTGGTCGATCATGTCCATGATGAGGCGGTTGCCGTCGTTGCCCGGCTCGATCCCGTAGATCTTGCCCTCCAGCGCCTCCTGATGTGCGGCGATGTCGGCGAAGTTGCCGATGCCCAGATCGGCGGCCGCCTGGTTCGCGGCGAGCGTGTACTTCGCGCCCTCGAGGTTCGCCTTCAGCGTCTCGACCGTTCCGTCTTCGCGGTAGGGCGCGATGTCGGCTTCCATCGTCGGCATCCAGTTGCCGAGGAACACGTCCACATCGCCTTCGGCGAGCGCCGTGTAGGTCACCGGCACCGACAGCACCTTGGTTTCGGTGTCGTAGCCGAGCGCATCCAGAACCACGCTCGTCGCGGCCGTCGTCGCGGTGATGTCGGTCCAGCCGACGTCCGAGAAGACGACCTCTTCACACTGGGCGAACGCGCCCCCCGCCCCGATCGTCAAGGCCAGAACGCTCGCAAGGCCACGGTTCAACATCTGTCTTCCTCCTTGTTTAGATCGCGACGCAAGCCGCCGTCGGGGGCTTGCGTTTTTATTGATTGATGAGTTAATCAAAAACCTGAGCCCCCTGCAACCTTCTGGTCCCAAGGGGTTTGAGCGCCACCCTAGAGGAGTTTCCGGGAATGCCAAAGGTGGGAATGGAGCCGCAGCGGCGCGAGGCGATGATCCGCGCCACGATCCAGACCATCGGCGAAGCCGGTTCGCTCGACGTGACGGTGAGCCAGATCGCGAAGCGGGCCGGCATGTCCCCGGCGCTGGCGCACCATTACTTCGGCTCCAAGGACCAGATCTTCCTCGCCGCGATGCGCCATATCCTGCGCAGCTTCGGCGAAAGCGTCACCCTGCGGCTGCGAAACCTCGAGGAGCCCGAGGCGCGGATTCGCGCGATCATCGCAGCCAGCTTCGCCTCGGGCCAGTTCGACAAGGAGATCGTCGCGGCGTGGCTGACCTTTTATGTCCGTGCGATGCAGTCCGAGGACGTGGCGCGGCTGCTTTCGGTCTACGCCCGGCGGCTGAAGTCGAACCTGATGTACGACCTGCGCAAGCTCTTCTCGCCGGAGGAGGCCGAACAGGTGGCTCAGGGCCTCGCCTCGCTGATCGACGGTTTCTACATCCGCCACGCGCTGCAGCACGTGGCCCCGGACCGCGACGCCTCTCAGGCTCTGGTCTGCGATTACCTCGCCCTCTGGATGGAACGCAAAGCGCGCGGGTGATCCCGCGCCCGACCCCGAAAGACACGACATGCGCGCCCAGCCCCCGGCCTCCCATTTCATCGGTGGTGAATACCGCCACGACACCGCCGTCACGCCCGTACCGGACCTCTACCCCTACGACGGCTCCGTCATCGCCGAAATCCGTCCCGCCACGCAGGCCGAGATCGATGCGGCCTTCGCGGCGGCGGAGGCGGCCCAGAAGACATGGGCGGCGCTGGCCCCGGTCGAACGCGGCCGCGTGCTGCGCCGGGCGGCGGACATCATGCGCGACCGGAACCGAGAGTTGAGCGAACTGGAAACGCTGGACACCGGAAAGCCGATTCAGGAAACGCTGGTGGCCGACGCCGCCTCGGGCGCCGACGCGCTGGAGTTCTTCGGCGGCATCTGCGCGACGCTGAACGGAGAGACGATCCCGCTGGGCGACGACTGGGTCTACACCCGCCGCGAGCCTCTCGGCGTCTGCGTCGGCATCGGCGCGTGGAACTACCCGATTCAGATCGCCAGCTGGAAGGCCGCGCCGGCGCTGGCGGCGGGCAATGCAATGATCTTCAAGCCGTCCGAAGAAACGCCGCTAAGCGCCCTGAAACTGGCGGAAATCCTGGTTGAAGCCGGTGCACCCGCGGGCCTGTTCAACGTCCTTCAGGGCGCAGGCGACGTGGGCGCGGCGCTGGTCACCGACCCGCGCTGCGCGAAGGTTTCGCTCACCGGTTCGGTGCCGACCGGGCGCAAGGTCTATGCCGCCGCCGCCGAAGGCATCCGCCACGTCACGATGGAACTGGGAGGCAAATCGCCCCTGATCGTCTTCGAGGACGCGGATATCGAGAACGCCGTCTCGGCAGCGATCAACGCGAACTTCTACTCCTCAGGGCAGATTTGTTCAAACGGCACGCGTGTTTACGTGCACAAGTCAATCCACGATGCCTTCGCGGACCGGCTGGTGGAACGCACCGGCAAAGCCCGGCTCGGCGACCCTATGGATCCGGAGACGACGATCGGCCCGCTGATCTCCCGCGCGCAGCGGGACAAGGTCCTCGCGATGATCGAAAAGGGCAAGGCGGAGGGCGCGCGCCTGCTCTGCGGCGGGACGGCGGAGGGGGAGTTGTTCGTGACGCCCACGGTCTTCGCGGATGTTACCGACGCGATGACAATCGCCACCGACGAGATCTTCGGCCCGGTCCTGTCCCTGTTCAGCTTCGAGGATGAGGAAGAGGTCGTAACTCGCGCAAACGACAGCAACTTCGGCCTTGCCGCCGGGCTCTTCACGCGCGATCTCTCCCGCGCGCACCGGGTCGTTGCGCGGCTTCAGGCCGGGACCTGCTGGATCAACACTTACAACCTGACGCCGGTGGAATCCCCCTTCGGCGGCAACAAGCATTCCGGCGTCGGCCGCGAGAACGCGCGCGCCGCGCTCGACCACTACACCCAGACCAAGTCCGTCTACGTCTGCATGGGCGACACCGAGGCGCCGTTCTGATGGAGGCGGATTACGTCGTCGTCGGCTCCGGCTCCGCCGGGTCCGCCATGGCCGCGCGGTTGAGCGAAGATGGCCAACACTCAGTGATCGTTTTGGAATATGGCGGTACGGATGCGGGCCCCTTCATCCAGATGCCGGGCGCGCTGTCCTACCCGATGAACATGGCGCGCTACGACTGGGGCTACCAGTCGGAGCCCGAACCCAACCTCGGCAACCGTCGCCTCGCCACTCCGCGCGGCAAGGTGATCGGCGGCTCCTCCAGCATCAACGGCATGGTCTATGTCCGTGGCCACGCGCGCGATTTCGACACCTGGGCCGAGATGGGCGCGACCGGGTGGAGCTATGCCGACGTGCTGCCCTACTACAAGCGGATGGAGACGTGGCACGACGGCGGCCACGGCGGCGACCCGGACTGGCGCGGCACCGACGGGCCGCTGCACATCACCCGCGGCACGCGCGAGAACCCGCTGCACGACGCCTTCGTGCGAGCGGGGGCGCAGGCCGGGTTCGAACTGACCGACGATTACAACGGCGAGAAGCAGGAAGGCTTCGGCCCGATGGAGCAGACCGTCTGGAAAGGACGGCGCTGGTCGGCGGCGAACGCCTACCTCAAACCCGCGCTGAAGCGGACGAACTGCACGCTGGTGCGCGGCCTTGCCACCCGCATCGTGATCGAGGAGGGCCGCGCCACCGGCGTGGAACTCAGGCGCGGCGGCGGGACCGAGGTGATCCGGGCCCGGCGCGAGGTGATCCTCGCAGCGTCGTCGCTCAACTCACCGAAACTACTCATGCTTTCCGGCATCGGCCCCGCCGCGCATCTGCGCGAGCACGGACTCGCGGTGGTCGCGGACCGCCCCGGCGTGGGGCAGAACCTGCAGGACCATCTGGAGCTTTACATCCAGCAGGAATGCAGCCAGCCGGTCACGCTCTACAGGCACTGGAACCTGTGGGGCAAGGCGCTGGTCGGGGCGCAATGGCTCTTCTTCAAGACCGGGCCGGGCGCCTCGAACCAGTTTGAAAGCGCGGGCTTCATCCGCTCCCGCGCCGGTGTGGAGTATCCCGACATCCAGTTTCACTTCCTGCCCCTCGCCGTCCGCTACGACGGCAAGGCCGCCGCGAAGGCACACGGGTTCCAGGCCCATGTCGGACCCAACCGCTCCCTGTCGCGCGGCGCGGTCACCCTGCGCTCCGCCGATCCGGCCGCGGCGCCGGTCATCCGGTTCAACTACATGAGCCACGGCCGGGACTGGGAGGATTTCCGCCACTGCATCCGCGTCACGCGCGAGATCTTCGCGCAACCCGCTTTCGACGGCTTCCGCGGGCGGGAATTGTCGCCGGGTGCAAAGGCGCAGGACGACGCGGCGCTCGACGCCCATATCCGCGCGCACGCCGAAAGCGCCTATCATCCCTGCGGCACCTGCCGGATGGGGCGGGCGGACGATGCGCGGGCCGTGGTCGATCCGGAAGGCCGGGTGATCGGGGTGGAGCGGCTGCGGGTGGCGGACAGTTCGATCTTTCCGCAGATCACCAACGGCAACCTCAACGGGCCGTCGATCATGGTGGGCGAGAAGATCGCGGATCACGTGCTGGGAAAGGCCCCACTGCCGCCCGCCAACGTGCAGCCGTGGATCAACCCCCGCTGGCGGGAGTCGGATCGCTAGGGGTACGGCAGCAAGGGTGTGGCAGCGCCCGCCGCCGCCTCATCCCACCCCCGCCAGTTCCATGAAGGCCCGGATCAGCCGCACGTCCCGCCGCTGGTCGAGGCAGACGACAGCCTCCTCCATCATCAGCCCCGCTTCCGGGCGAAGCGGGATCGGCCTCAGCCGCGCGTCGGCGCCGAATTCGGCCATCGAGACGAAGCCGACCCCGCCCCCCGCCGCCACGATCTCGCGCACCGCCTCGCGGCCTTCGGCCTCGATCGCGGGGGAGAGGGAAAGGCCCTCCGCCTCTGCCGCCGCCAGCAGCTTCGCCCGCGTCTTGGACCCCTCCTCGCGCAGTACCAGCGGCAGGGAGGGAAGGTCCCGCAGCGCAAGGTCGCTGCGCGCGGCGAGCGGGGAGCTCCGCGCGACGAAGGCCACGATCGGCGAGGCGTCGAGCACGGCCCCCGTCAGCCCCGACACCTCGGGCATTCCACCCATCACCCCGACATCCGCCTCGTAGGCGCGGAGCGCGGCGACCACCTGATCCGAATTGCCGGTGGAAAGCGATATCCGGATCCCCGGATAACGATCCCGAAAGGCCGCAAGGATATGCAGAAGGTGGTGCGGCGCATCGGCCATGATTCGCAGATGGCCGGTGCGAAGGCTTCGCGCCTCGGTCAGGAACTCGGCGGCCTCGTTCTCGGCCTCGAACATGCGAAGCGTGATCCGCAGCAGGTCCTCCCCCGCCTCCGTCAGGCGGACCTGCTTACGGCTGCGGTCGAACAGGAGGATGTCGTAACTCTCTTCCAGCTGACGGACCTGGTCGGACACGGCGGGCTGGGTCAGATGCAGCGCCTCCGCCGCGCGGGAAAATCCCCCGGCGACGGCCACGTGATGGAAGGCGCGAAGCTGGGCATAGCGCATGGCAGGACGACTAAACCGGCAGAACCATAGGTGGGGCTTATGTAAGCATACAATCAAACGATTTTCCATATGCTTTCGAGCATGGGATCCTACGGACGACTCGGTACCGGAGGTGTGCGATGACCGATCCCCTGCCCGATCCCGCCCTTGGCGAACCCTTCCTGCTGACCCCGGGCCCGCTGACCACCTCGGCCGAGGTGAAACGCGCGATGCTCAGGGACTGGGGTTCGTGGGACGGCGATTTCCGCGCCATGACGGCGGACCTGCGCCGCCGCCTGCTGGAGATCGCGGGCGACCGGGGCGATTGCGAATGCGTGCCGATGCAGGGATCCGGCAGCTACTGCGTGGAGGCGATGCTGGGCAGCTTCGTGCCCCGCGACGGCAAGGTGCTGGTGCTGGCCAACGGCGCCTACGGGCTGCGCGCGGCGAAGACGATGGGGTACCTTGGCCGCGCCTTCACCCTGATCGACAAAGGGGATTACCTGCCCCCGCGCGGGACGGAGGTGGCGGCGGCGCTGGCGCAGGACCCGGCGATCACGCATGTGCTGGCGATCCACTGCGAAACCTCCTCCGGCATCCTGAACCCGCTGGAGGAGATCGCCGAAGCCACGGCGCGGGCGGGCCGGAAACTTCTGGTCGACAGCATGTCGGCCTTCGGCGCCCTGCCCCTCGACATGTCCGGAATGCCGGTGGAGGCCTTCGTCTCCTCCGCCAACAAGTGCATCGAGGGCGTGCCCGGCTTCGGCTTCGTCATCTGCCGCCGCGACGCGCTGATCGCGGCTAAGGGCAATTCGCATTCCCTCTCTCTCGACGTTCACGCCCAGTGGGAGACGATGGAGGCGACCGGCCAGTGGCGTTTCACCCCGCCGACCCACGCGGTCGCGGCCTTCGTCGAGGCGCTGAAGGCGCACGCGACGGAAGGCGGCGCGCCCGCGCGCCTCGCCCGCTACACGCGCAACCGCGACGTGATGGTCGCGGGGATGCGGGCGCTTGGTTTCGAAACGCTGCTGGACGACGCGTGGCTCTCGCCGATCATCGTCACCTTCTTCTGCCCCGCCGATCCCGCCTTCGATTTCAACCGCTTTTACGAGGCAATGAAGGGGCGGGGTTTCATCATCTATCCCGGCAAGCTGACCGTCGCCGACAGTTTCCGCATCGGCTGCATCGGCCAGATGGACGCCGCCGTCATGCGCCGCGTTGTCGATGCCGCCGCCGCGGCCCTGAGCGAGATGGGAGTCACCTCTGCCACACCGCCCGCCGCCGCGCTTGCCACCCGCGCCACACTCGCCGCCTGAAAGGACCGCCATGAACGCCCCGACCCGGACCGCCGTCACCGTCAACGACCGCACCTACCCGTGGCCCAACGTGCCCGCCGTGGCGATCTGCCTCGACGGCTGCGAACCCGCCTACCTCGAGGCCGCGATCGCCGACGGGCTGATGCCGAACCTCGCCCGGATCCGGGCCGAAGGCACCGACCGGCTGGCGCATTCGGTGATTCCCTCCTTCACCAATCCGAACAATCTGAGCATCGCGACCGGCCGCCCGCCCGCCGTCCACGGCATCTGCGGCAATTACCTCTACGAGCCCGAGACCGGAGAGGAGGTGATGATGAACGACGTCCGCTTCCTGCGCGCGCCAACGATCTTCGCGGCCTTCCAGAAGGCCGGCGCCAAGGTCGCCATCGTCACCGCCAAGGACAAGCTGCGGGCGCTTCTTGGCGCGGGGCTGAAGCATGGCCAGGGCGGCGCGGTCTGCTTTTCCTCGGAACGTGCGGACGAAACCACGCTTGAGACGAACGGCATCGAAAACGCCAGCGTCTGGCTGGGGCGTCCGGTGCCCGAGGTCTATTCGGCGGACCTGTCCGAATTCGTCTTCGCGGCCGGGGTCAAGCTGCTGGAGGAGCGGCGGCCGGATGTCATGTATCTGACAACAACCGATTACATTCAGCACAAGTTCGCCCCGGAGGAGCCGGAGGCGAAGGCGTTCTATGACATGTTCGACCGCTATCTCGGCCAGCTCGACGCGACAGGGGCGGCCATCGTCGTCACCGCCGACCACGGCATGAAGCCCAAGCACGACGCCGAAGGCGCCCCCAATGTGATCTACGTGCAGGACGTGCTGGACGAGTGGCTGGGCACCGGCGCGGCGCGAGTGATCCTGCCGATCACCGACCCTTACGTCGTCCATCACGGCGCGCTCGGCGCCTTCGCCACTGCCTACCTGCCCGAGGGCGCGGACCGTGCCGACCTCGTCCGGCGGCTCGTGGCGCGGCCGGAACTGATCGCCGTGCTGACGCGGGAAGAGGCCGTGGCGCATTACGAACTGCCCGCCGACCGGATCGGGGACATCGTGATGATCTCCGGTGAGACCATGACGATCGGCACCTCCGAGAACCGCCACGACCTGGCGGCGCTGAAGGAGCCGCTGCGCTCGCACGGCGGGCTGACGGAGCAGGAGGTGCCCTTCGTCGTCAACCGCGTGCTGCGGGACCTGCCCGGCGCGCCGGTGCTGCGCAACTTCGACGCCTTCTACTTCGCCTGCGTGGCGGCGGCGGGGGCACGGTGATGAAACACGGCCAGGCCGTCCGGCACGAACCGATGCGCATCGCGGGCCGCAAGGTCGATGCCGAGGGCGTCATCCAGGTGCGCTATCCGTGGGATGACAGCGTGATCGGCACGGTGCCCGCCGGAAGCGCCGCGCAGGTGCGCGAGGCGTTCCGGATCGCGGCCGCCTACCAGCCGAACCTGACCAGGCACGACCGCCAGCGGATCCTCATGCGCACGGCCGATATCCTGGCCGCTCGTCGCGAGGAACTGTCCGAGCTGATCACGCTGGAGCTGGGCGTCAGCCGCGCCGACGCCCGCTACGAGGTCGGCCGCGCCTGCGACGTCTACACCCTCACCGCGCAGCTTTGCCTGCAGGACGATGGGGAAGCGTATGCCTGCGACATCACGCCGAACGGCAAGGAGCGGCGGATCTTCACCCTGCGCGAGCCGCTCAGCGCGATCTCGGCAATCACGCCGTTCAACCATCCGCTCAACATGATCTCGCACAAGATCGCGCCCGCCATCGCCACGAACAATTGCGTGGTAGCCAAACCGACCGAACTCACGCCGATGACGGCGCTGGTGCTGGCGGATGTGCTCTACGAGGCCGGGCTGCCGCCCGAAATGCTGTCGGTTGTGACCGGCCTTCCGGGCGAGATCGGGGACGAGATGATCCTGAACCCGGGCGCGGATCTGGTGACCTTCACCGGCGGTGTGCCCGTGGGCAAGATGATTGCGGCCAAGGCTGGCTACAAGCGCACGGTGCTGGAACTGGGCGGGAACGATCCGCTGATCGTGCTGAACGACCTCGACGACGACGACCTGTCGGTCGCCGCCGCCTTGGCGGTCGCGGGGGCCACGAAGAATTCGGGCCAGCGCTGCACGGCGGTCAAGCGCATCCTCGTGCAGGAAAGCGTGGCGGACCGGTTTGTCCCGATGGTGCTGGAGCGGGCGAAGGCGCTGCGTTTCGGCGACCCGATGGACGAGGCGACGGAGCTGGGCTGCGTCGTTCACGCGGGGGCGGCGGAGATGTTCGACCGGCGCGTTGCGGCGGCCGAGGCGGACGGGGCCGAGGTGCTCTATCACCCCGGCCGGCAGGGCGCGCTGATGCCGCCGGTGGTGCTGGACCGCGTGGACCCCGCGAGCGAACTGGTGCGGGAGGAAACCTTCGGCCCGGTGATCCCGATCCTCCGCGTCCCCGACGACGACGCGGCGGTGATCGAGGTGTCGAACGGTACGGCGTTCGGCCTGTCCTCGGGGGTGTGCACGCACGATTACCGGCGCATCCAGCGCTATGTCCGCGGGCTGAAGGTGGGCACGGTGAACGTCTGGGAGGTGCCCGGCTACCGGACCGAGATGTCGCCCTTCGGCGGTATCAAGGACAGCGGCAACGGCGAGAAGGAAGGCGTGGTTGCCGCAATGAAGAGCTACACCAACGTGAAGACCTTCTCGCTGCCCTGGGACGCGTGAAGAAGCGATGTGCGCGGAGCGCGCCCGGTACCGTTCCCATCGGGGCGTCGCACCCGTGGCAAGGGCGGAGGGGGGCTGTCTGCCCCCGCCGGGCCATGGGCCCGGCGCCCCCGAGGATACATTGACCAGAGGAAGGGCGGGTCACGCGCCCTGGGCGAGACCGGTGAGGCGGCGATCGCGGCGCTCGGTCATTCGATCGATGAGTTTCGCGCGCAGGCGGGAAAGTTCGGCGGCGTGGGCCGGGTCGGGGGCGAGATCGGTTGTCTCGTGCGGGTCCGCCTCCAGATCGAACAGCATCGGCGGCACGCCGCCTCCGAAATGGACATAGCGCCAGCGCGCCTCGCGCAGGATCGCCGCCGTGGCCGTGTTCTCGGTCAGTGCGAGGTGCTCCATGAAGCGGGTCCGCTCCCTGGGATGGCCGAAATCCGCCTCGGCGAAGGCCGCGTCGCGCCAGTCCTCCGGCGCCGTCCCCCGCGCAAAGGGAAGGAGCGAACGCCCGTCCATCGCCGGCGGCGCGGCGCGGCCGATCCAGTCGAGGATGGTGGGCGCGACATCCGTGCTTTCGGTGATCGCGGTGACGGCACGCCCCCTCTCCGCCCCGGGCACGCGCAGGATCAGGGGGACGTGGTAGGCGGGGGAAAAGACGCTTTCCTTCCCCCACATGTATTTTGCACCCAGCATCTCTCCATGGTCCGCCGTCAGCACGACCAGCGTGCTCTCCGCCTGCCCTGTGTGATCGAGCCAGTCGAGCACCCGGCCCAGGTGGTGGTCGACCTCGGCCACGAGGCCCAGGTAGACAGCGGTCAGATCGCGCGTCATCGCGTCGGTGATGGCACGGTTGTCGCCGTCATGCCCGTGGTAGAGCGAGCTGTTGGTGGGACGGGAGAACCACGCCCCGACAAACGGATGATCCGGCGCGGCCCGCTCCGGCAGGGGCAGCGCGGCGGGGTCGATCAGCCGGTTCCACGGCGCGGGCGCCAGCAGCGGGGGATGCGGGCGGATGTAGGCGAGATGGGCGAACCACGGCCCGAAATCGCGGCGCAGGTCCATCGCGACCAGCGTGCGGTCGGTCAGATAGGCGGTGTCGCTGTCCTCGGCCGCGAAGATCGCCGCGTCGCGCGGGCCGCCGTTGCCGCCGGGGACATAGTAGCTGGGCCAGCCGTCGGCGCGCAGGTGCACGTCATAGCCGCGCGCCCGCAGATGCGCGGGCCATTCGCGCCCGGCCTCCATCTGCATCTCCACCACCTCGCGAAAGCCCGGCGCGACGCCTTCGTAGACGTGCAGGTCCGGGTCCTCCGGATCCATCCCATCGGGGTCGGGCGCGATGTCGGTGTAGCCGAAGAGCAGCGGCTCGTAGCCTGCGCGCCGCGCCTCGGTCGCGACGGTGGCATGATGGCGGGCGAGCGGCGCGCCGTTGCGGATCGCCCGGTGGTTCATCGCGTAAAGCCCGGTGAGCAGCGAGGCGCGCGCCGGGCCGCAGGGCACGGTGACCGTGAAGTGGTTGCGGAACACGGTGCCGGAGGCGGCGAGCCGGTCGATGTTCGGCGTCGGCACATGCGCCGCGAGCGGCCCGTCCAGCACCGAGGCGGCGCATTGGTCGAGCGTGACGAAGAGGATGTTGCCGGGGCGGGTCTTTGCTGTCATGGCTGGCACCATGCCTCAGTTTCTTGACGCCCGCATGGGCAAATTCGCATGGGCGTGACGCTGCACTACCGCCGTCCCGTGTCGGGCGACCTGCCTTTCGTGACGGACCTTTACGCCCGGCCCGAGGTGGTGGCGCATCGCCCGGATCCGACACCGGACGGGCCGGAGGTCAGCCGCCTGCGGCTGGAACGCGACATCGCGCATTGGGGCGCGGAAGGCTTCGGTCGCTGGGCGGTGGAGGAGGCGGGGCGCCTGGTGGGGTTCGGCGGGCTGACGGTGGTCGAGGACGCGAGCGACCTCAACATCTCCTACCACGTGCATCCGGATCACTGGGGCCGCGGGCTGGCCTCGCGGATCGGGGCCCACGCGGTGGCCCACGGGTTCGATGCCCTCGACGCGTCGCGGCTTCGCGGGCTGGTGCGGGAGGCGAATCCGGCCTCGGCCCGGGTGCTGCTGAAACTGGGCTTCCGCCGGGATGGCGTGGTCACGCTGCACGGCGCGCCGACCGTCCGCTACGTGCTGGAGCGCTGACATCACGCAGTCGCGGGGGCGGCGGCGGCGCGGGTGAAGTCGAAGCTTTCGGCGAAATGGCACGCCGCCCGGTGGCCCGGGGCCAGTTCGCGCAACTCCGGCACCTCGCGGCGGCAGCGCTCCTGCGCGAAGCGGCAGCGGGTGTGGAATTTGCAGCCCGGCGGCGGATCGGCGGGCGACGGGATCTCGCCCTCCAGCTTCTCCGCGGTCTTCGGCGCATCGGGGTCGAGCGACGGGATCGCGGACAGCAGCGCCGAGGTGTAGGGGTGGCGCGGCCGCGCGAAGAGCGCCCGGGTCGGCGCCGTCTCGACGATCTGGCCGAGATACATCACCGCCACCTGATCGCAGACATGGGCGACGACCGAAAGGTCGTGGCTGATGAAGAGGAACCCGATCCCCATGTCCCGCTGGATCTGCTTGAGCAGGTTCAGCACGTCCGCCTGGATCGACACGTCGAGCGCGGCGACGCTTTCGTCCGCCACCACGAAGCGCGGGCCGGAGACAAGCGCGCGGGCAATGGAAATCCGCTGTCGCTGGCCGCCCGAGAAGGCATGCGGAAAGCGGCGCAGGTGTTCGAGGTTCAGCCGGCACTTCGCGGCGATCTCGCGCACGCGTTCGTCGGTTTCCCGCCGCGAGCGGGTGAGCTTCATCACCTCCAGGGGCTCGGCGATGATGTCCCGTACCGTCATCCGGGGCGACAGCGCGGCGTAGGGGTCCTGAAAGATCAGCTGGGCGCGCTTGCGGTAGTCGCGCAGGTCGGAGCCCTTGATGGTCTGCAGGTCGTAGCCCCGCTCCTCGTCGCGGTAGATCACGTTGCCCGAGGTGATCGGCGCGGCCTTCAGCAGCGCCCGCCCCAGCGTCGTCTTGCCGGACCCGCTTTCGCCAACGAGGCCGAAGAACTGCCCCCGGTGGATGTCGATCGAGACGCCGTCCACCGCGTTCAGCACCGGTTTCGCCCCCATGAAGCTGCGGCCCAGCGGGTAGCTCACGCGCAGGTCGCGGGCGGAGATCAGCGGATCCGTCATGCCGGCTCCTCCACCGCCGGCAGGCCCTCGGCATAATGGCAGGCGACGCTGTGGCCCTGCCCCGTCGTCCGTGCCTCGGGCGCGACGCGGTCGCAATGGCCGGGCCGGGCGATGGCGCAGCGGGTGTGGAAGACGCAGCCTGGCGGGCGGTTGAGCGGCGACGGAATGTCGCCGGGCACCGGCGTCAGCGGCGCGTCGAGATCCTCGAGCTTGGGCAGAGCGTCGATCAGGCCGCGGGTGTAGGGGTGGCGCGGGTCGCGGATCACCTGCCGGACGGTTCCGGTCTCCACGATCCGGCCGAGGTACATCACCGCCACCCGGTCGGCGGTCTGCGCGATCACGCCGAGGTCGTGGGTGATGAAGAGGATGCCCATGCCGAATTCGGTCACGAGATCCTTCATCAGGTCGATCACCTGCGCCTGGATCGTGACGTCGAGCGCGGTGGTGGGCTCGTCCGCGATCAGCAGTTTCGGCGAGGTCGAGAGCGCCATCGCGATCATCGCCCGCTGCCGCATCCCGCCCGAGAACTCGAAGGCATATTGGTCGAATCGCCGTTCGGGGGCCGGAATACCGACGCGGGCGAGCATGTCGATGGAATGGCTGCGGGCCTGCGCCTTGGTCATGTCGGTGTGGATCATCAGCTGCTCGACCATCTGCTTGCCGACGGTCAGCGCGGGCGCGAAGGAGGCCATCGGCTCCTGAAAGATCATCGAGATCGCGCCGCCCCGGATCTGCTGCATGTCGCGCGGGCGCTTCAGGGACAGCACGTCGGTCTCCCGCCCCTCCACGCTCAGGCGGATGCTGCTGCCCGCGCCGTAGACGGTGTTGTCCCCGTTCAGCCGCATGAGGGACTTCGCGGTCACCGACTTGCCCGACCCGCTTTCGCCGACGAGGCCCAGAACCTCGCCCGGGGCGATGTCGAACGAAACACCCTCGACGGCCGTGATCAGCCCTTCGTCGGTGCGGAAGCGGATGTCGAGGTCGCAGACGGAGATCAGGCTCATTTGCTGGCGGTCCCGTAGGGGTCGGCGGCGTCCCGCAGCCCGTCGCCGACATAGACGAAGGCCATCACGAGCGCGATGAAGAAGAAGACCGGGATGAAATACCACTGGTAGTTCAGCAGCACGTCGGCCGAGGTGGTGTTCTGGAGCATGACGCCCAGGGAGTTGACCGGATCCTTCAGCCCGAGCCCGATGAAGCTGAGCGCGGTTTCCGAGAGCACGATGTAGGGGAACGAGATCACCAGGTCGACGATGATGTAGCTGGTGAAGCTGGGCAGCAGGTGACGGCGGATGATGTGCCCCGCCGGCGCGCCCTGCAGCTGCGCGGCCAGCACGTATTCCTGATTTCGTTCGACCAGAAGGTGGGTGCGGACCCGCCGCGCCAGCGTGGGCCAGTTGATGAAGCCGATGATGATGGTGATGAAGAAGAACCGCATCTCGGCCGACCATTCCTGCGGGATGAAGGCGGCCAGCGCCATGAAGAGCGGGATGATCGGGATGGTCCGGATCGCGTCCGTCACCATCTGGATGATCCCGTCGGTCAGCCCCCCGACATAGCCCGCGATGCCGCCGATGATGAGCGCCATCACGAAGGAGATCAGCACCCCCAGCGTGCCGACGGCGAGCGAGGTGTAGATCGCGTGGAGCGTGCGCGAGAAGATGTCCTTGCCGGTGTCGTCGGTCCCGAAGAGGTGGATGAAGCCCTCGTCCACGCCGAAGAGGTGGGTGTTCGCGGTGAAGGGGCCGATGTCATACTCCCAGCCCTCGACGAAAAGGTAGACATAGCGCCGATCCTCCGTGTCCACTGTGGTCACCCAGCGGAAGTTGGTGGCCAGCGACCGCTCCCGCTTGAGCCCGTAGATGAAGGGGCGCCACGAGCAGCCCTGATCGTCGCAGAACCGCGGGATCTGCGGCGCGCCGTTGGTGTAGTCCTTGTCGCGCCCCGCGACGGTGGGATCGTAGGGCGACAGGAAGTCGGCGAAGAGCCCGATCAGGATCAGCAGGACCAGGATCACCCCGGCCACCATCGCCGAGGTGTTGCGCCGGAAGCGGGCCCAGATGAGCTGACCCTGCGAGGCGGTGAAATAGGCCTCCCGCGCGCGGCGCTCGACCGCGTCCTCGGTTTCCACGATGGCGACGTCGGGTCCGGTGGTCTGGTTGGTGTCGAAGGTCATCGCGCCCTGCCCTTCCAGATGGGCTGATCGGCGCCAGTCCGGTCGGCAATGGCGCCTCCGTTCGAACTGCTACGCCCGGCCGCAGGCCGGGCCGCGCCCGGTCCGGCGCTTCGCGCGCTCGGACCTGAAGCGCGCCACCGGCGCGTTTCCGTGACGGTCCTCGCCCCTTCCCCCGGAAAGGCGCATTGTCGACGTCCCGCACCGAACTTCTGGTATGTGCGCGACATCGTCTCGCCTCGCTCGAACGAGGCATGCGCCCACCCAGGGTCGGGCACGGCCCTCCGCTCGGTTCTGATTGCATTGCCCATATCGTTCACCCCCCCATCACCGATTTCCGCACCCGCGGGTCGATCACCGCCAGCGCGAGATCGGTGACGAAGTTCAGCCCCACGATCGTCGCCGTCAGCAGGAAGATGATCGCCCCCGCCAGCTGCTGGTCGTTCGACCGGGCCAGCGCGTCCAGCAGGAGCGACCCGGCCTCGGTCAGCGTCAGGATCGCCGCAACGATAGGCAGTTCGTTGAAGATCCGGTTCAGGTCGAAGCCGAAGGAATTGATGATCGGCCCGAGCGCGTGGCGCGCCGGATAGCGCCAGCGCAGCCGGCGGCCGTACAACCCCCGCGCCTGCGCCGCCGTCACGTAGAGCTTGCCGTTCTCGTCCAGCATCAGCGCCCGCACCGTCTGCAGCGCGAAGGCGGTGGCCGACCAGCCCAGGATAAAGACCGGCAGCCACACCCGGCTCATCAGGTCGAGAAACTTCGCGACCGACCAAGGTGCGTCCCGAAATTCTGCCGAGAAGAGTCCGGTCATGCTGTCTCCGAAGACGACGGTCGAGACCAGCATCACCATCAGCGCCAGCAGGAAGTTCGGCAGCGCCAGCCCGAGATAGCTGACGAAGCGGAGTGAGCCGTTGACCAGCGCCGATTTCGACGAGGCGGCGAGGATCCCCACCGGGATCGCGATCAGGTAGGCGAGGAAGAGCGAGGCGAAACAGATCGCCGCCGAGATCAGGAATTTCGACCCCAGCAGGTCGTTGATGTTCAGCCGCAGGATGCAGCTGTCGCCGAACTCTCCCCGGAAGAAGACGTTGCCCACCCAGCTTCCCCAGCGGACGAGGAACGGCCGGTCGAGCCCGAGGCGCCGTTCCTCCGCCTCGATGTCGGCGATGGAGATGCCGGAGCCTTGAGTGTTCTTGAACGCGAGGTAGCGTTCGGCGCAGGTGCCGGGGACCAGTTCCATCAGCGTGAAGACGATCAGCGACACGAGCAGCAGCGTGAAAAGCGCCATGGCGGCGCGGATCGCAGCGAATCTCGCGAAGTGAAGCATCTTGTCCCTGTCGTGTCCGGGCGGTTCTCCGGCGCTTCATTTGCCGCGCCCGTGGGGCGGGCCGCGTAGGGTGGGGTTCAACCCCACCCTACGGCACGTTTCACTCCGCGAGGTACCATTGCGCCGGAAGATACGGGAACGTCCGGTAATACTCGTAGGACTGCGTCTTGAACTCCGGGACGTTCTTCAGCGCATTGCGATGATAGATCACGTTCGGCGCCTGCACCGTGCCGATGAAGGGCAGGTTCTCGGCCATGGACCGCGCCAGCCGCGCGCCGATTTCGGACTGCTCGTCCGACCCCGGCACCGCGCCCTGGAAAGCGTCGATATCGCTCATCATCGTCTTGACCCATTCCGGCGGCTCAACACCGCTCGCCCCGTCGCTGTCGACCCATTCGGCCCAGAGCATCGCGGTGCGATGGCCGAAATAGTTCTCGAACGGCGGCACGAAGAGCTCCTTGTTGCCCATCACGATCGCGGTCGGCTGGCCCTTTTCCCACATGCCCACGTCCAGCTGGTTGGAGGACTGGGCCGATCGGTATTCGTCCGGCGTGACCTCCTTCACCGTGGTCTGGATACCGACGTCGGACCAGTACTGCGCGACCAGTTCCACGACCTCGCCGCCGATGCCCTGGGTGGCGAACTGCATGTTCAGCACCAGCTTCTCGCCGTTCGGCAGCTCGCGGAACCCGTCGCCGTCCGTGTCGGTCATGCCGATGCCGTCAAGCAGAGATTTGGCCTGCTCGGGGTCGTATTCGGCGTAGAGCGTGGTCAGCTCCGGATCGACGAAGGAGGGCGTGGGCGAGAAGCCGATGTACTGCTTGGGCTCCCCCTGCCCGAAGAACGACACCTCGTTCAGCTCGTCCCGGTTGATCGCCACGGACATCGCCTTGCGGAAGTCGACGTTGCCGAAGACCTCGCGCTTGGCCTCGTCCTCGGCCGTCATGTTGAAGCTGAAGGTCGGCATCGCGATCGTGGGCTTGAGCTGGACGGTGAAATCGCCTTTCTCCTGGTTTTCCAGCAGGATCGGCGCGGCGGCCAAGGTCAGCGACTGCGATTTGTAATCCACCTCGCCGTTCACCAGCTTGAGGATCCGCACCTCGTTGTCGTTGGCGTAAAGCTCGTCCTGCCGCGAGATGTAGGGCAGCTGCTGACCGGTCGTGTCGACCATGAAGAAATAGGGGTTGGCGACCAGCTTGCGCCCCTCGGTCGTGTCGCTGACGTAGATGTGGCTTTCAAGCGTGGGATAGGTCGCCTTGGCGAGGCAGTCGACCTTGTCGGGGCTGTTGAGCATCGGGGTCGGCGTGTCGGTCCAGTCAGAGTTGCCGTAATAGGCCGCGATGACGGCCAGCCCGGTGTCGAACCCGCATTCCTGCGCCAGCGCATCCGCGTCCGGATTGATGTCGGGGTGATACTGGCCCAGGAAATGCTTCGGCTGGAAGCCCTGCGCGAAGTGGGTCGCGAAATGCGCCAGCAGGCCCGGCTTGGGCGAGGGCAGGTTGAATACGACCGTCAGATCGTCCGGCGTGTCCACGGTCATCCGTTCGCCCGCGACGAGGACGTAGTCCTTGGGCTTCTCGATCACCTTCGGATCGAGCGCGAGGTTGTCGTACCAGAACTTCACGTCAGCGCTGGTGAACGGCGCGCCGTCCGACCATTTGTGCCCCTCGCGCAGCCTGAAGGTCAGCTGGGTGAAATCGTCGTTCCACTCCCACGACTTCGCCACGTTCGGCACGATGGTCTGAAGATCGTCGGTATAGCGCACGAGGTTGACGTGCCGTACGGACAGGAAGTCCGACGTCCCCGCTTCGGTCGCGTTCGACAGCGCCCGCAGCGTGCCGCCGTAGGAGCCGATGCTGTCGTAGGGCACGACGACCAGCGGCTCGGCCGGCAAACGCTCCTCCAGCGGGGGGAGGTCCGGGTTGCCCTTGATCTCGCTGTTCAGCGCCTCGATCTCCGGGTTGGCCGAAAAGGTCATGTCGCAGCCCGAGGCGCTTTCGAAGGCCGAGACCTCGTATTGCTGCGGGAATTCGCCCGCCGCGACTCCGGCCATGTCGGCCTGGGTGACGGCCGGACATTCCGCCGCGGCGGCCCCTGCCGTCAGGCAGGTGGCGGCGGCGGACATCAGCAGCCTTCTGGTGTGTCGTGTCATGGTTCGCTCCGTTCCTGTCGGTACCGGCGCGGTTCGGACCACGCCTTTTGTGGTTTGGTAGACGCTGCCCGCATCCCCGCCGCGATGTTGGACAGCCGTCTGACCACCCGTCAAGCCTCTGCCGCATCCGGCGCCGCACGGAAGCCGGGAATGGGAGAAGTTTTGGGCAGACGGCGCCAGCCGCCGAATCGGCGACGCAAGGTGCGGATCGCCGGATCGCGGGGCAATGGCCTGCAGCGCCGGGGACTATCCAGAACCATGTCATCCCGCGCCCGTGCATTGCCCCTGCCGCCGGTCCCGGTGACACTTCGTCCGAACCGCGCGCTGTGCCGCGGAGAAGGGAGAAAGACCATGGGCATCCCCTACCCCGACCTGCTGGACCTTGCCTCCAGGGGCGACGACTGCTCCTACACCGACCGCGACGTGATGCTCTACGCGCTCGGCATCGGCATGGGAGAGGACTCGCTGAACGCGGACGAGCTGGCCTTCGTCAACGAGGGCTGGCTGACCGACCGGACGCCGGCGCTCAAGGTGGTGCCCACCTTCGCCTCCACCTTCGGTTACTTCTCGAGGCCGCCGGCGATCCCCGTGGACCGGGTCAAGGTGGTGGACGCCGCGCGCGACATCATCTTCCACAAGCCCCTGCCGCCGGCCGCGAAGGTGACGGCGGAAAGCTATTACACCGGCGCCTGGGACAAGGGCGACAAGGGCGCGATCATCCAGCGCGAACAGGTTATGCGGGACGAGACCGGGGACAAGATCTGCACCCTGCGCGGGATGACCTTCGCCCGGGGCGACGGGCATTTCGGCGGCCCGAAGGACGGCGCGCCGGACCCCCACGCGGTGCCCGACCGCGCGCCCGACCTGTCGGTCGACATCCCCACCCGCGACGGGCAGGCGCTGCTGTTCCGGCTGGCCGGCGACCGCAACCCGCTGCATTCGGATCCGGAGTTCGCCCGCGCTGCTGGGTTCGAGTCACCGATCCTGCACGGCATGTGTACCTACGGGATCACCTGCCGCGCGGTGCTGTCGACCTACGCCGACTGGGACCCGGCGGCCTTCCGGCGCCACGCCGCGCAGTTCCGGGCCCCGGTCTACCCGGGCGAGACGATCACCGTCGACATGTGGCGCGACGGCGGCACCATCAGCTTCGAGGCACGGGTCAAGGCGCGCGGGGTGACGGTGGTCAAACACGGGCTGACCGAGCTCGGCTGAGGCAAGCGGGGGGTCAAACCCCACCCTACGGGCGCCCCGCGCGCCCCGGAATTCATCGAATGGGAGGAACCATGGGATTACTCGACGGCAAGGTCGCGATCATCACCGGGGCGGGCAACGGCCTCGGCGCGGCATATGCGAAACTCTTCGGGCGCGAGGGCGCCAAGGTGCTGGTCAACGACCTCGGCGGCGCGCGGGACGGATCCGGCGGCTCCATCGGTGCGGCGCAGGCCGTGGTGGACGAAATCGTAGCCGCGGGCGGCATAGCGGTGGCGAACGGCGACGACGTGTCGACCATGGCGGGCGGACAGGCGATCTTCGACCAGGCGATGGCGGAATGGGGCCGGGTCGACATCCTGATCAACAACGCCGGCATTCTGCGGGACGAGACGTTCCACAAGGGGACCGAGGCCAATTGGGACGCGGTCATCAAGGTGCACCTGAAGGGCACTTATTGCGTCACCAAGCCGGTCTGGCAATGGATGCGCGACAACGGCGGCGGGGTGGTGGTGAACACGACCTCCACCTCGGGCCTGATCGGCAATTTCGGGCAGACCAACTACGGCGCGGCGAAGGCCGGGATTGCCGGGCTGACCCGGAACCTCGCCATCGAGGGGCGAAAATACGGCATCCGCGTCTGGGGCATGTCGCCCGGCGCGCTGACCCGGATGACCTCGGACCTGCCGCGCTACCGCGAGATGACCGAGGGCGGCGAGGAATTCCCTGTCACCGGCCAGCCGGACACGA
>Ga0310345_10000634_pt1 | contig 47840 bp, 37 predicted proteins | sample HC15DNA20500_MG_FD_204667 | JGI IMG/M metagenome (GOLD analysis project Ga0310345, IMG submission 204667) | Marine microbial communities from station ALOHA, North Pacific Subtropical Gyre - HC15-DNA-20-500_MG | ecosystem: Environmental > Aquatic > Marine > Oceanic | place: Pacific Ocean: North...
CCATGGGGCCCCCCTCCCGACTCCGCCGGCGCTTCGCGCTTCGCGCTCGCGCCGCGACCCCAGCGACGGGGCGCTGGGGGCCCTGCGGCTCGCGCTCGCGCTGCGCGCTCGCTGGCCGCCCGCTGCCGCGGGATCGGACGACTCGAGTGGCGCGTGCGGCGACCTCGCTGCGCTCGTCGCCTGCCGTCGTTCGGGTCGGTCGTCGTGGAGGCGGGCTCGGCGTGCCCGCGCGCAGTTGTTTGCTCTCGTCCCGGCGCGGCTCGCTACCTCTCGAGCTCGCAGGTCGTCAGGTCGAGCGCGCGCGCGCCGTCGCAGCGGATGTGCTCCAGGAACCCGTCGAGGTCGCGATCCTCGAGGACCACTCGCCCGTCGCCGCCGTGGAAGACCATGCGCTCGTAGATTCCGTCCGCGTCGGCGTCCCGGGTCTCGTAGACCCGCTCGCCTCCTCGCGACACCGTGACCTGCTCGAGGTGTCCGTCGCCGTCTCGGTCCCGCGCGACCTCGTGTCCCCCGCGCGCGTCCGTGCGCTCCAGCCGCTCGGCGTTTCCGTCGCCGTCGGCGTCGGTGTAGACCCAGGTGAGGCGGCCGGCGCGCTGGATGACGCGCTCGTTCACTCCGTCGCCGTCGGCGTCGAGGCCTTCGCCGATGAGCCGGCCGCGGCGGTCGTAGCTCCTCCAGCGCTGCACCCAGTCGCCGTCGTCCGAGAGCGTGTACGCCGTCCGGATCTCACCGTTGGGCCAGCGCTCGACCAGCGCGGGCGCGGCGGCGTCGGTCACGCGTCGCCAGAGGTAGAGGTTGCCGGCGAGGCTCACGCCCAGCAGGGCCGCCATCACCATCGGCGCCACGCTCCGTCGCCTCCTCGCGGGCGGCGGCGGCGGGTCGCCCATCCAGCGCGCGAGGGTCTCCTCCGCGCGTTCGCGCGCCTCGGCCGGCACGTGGACCGCCATCCGGCCTCCCTCTCGGACGAGGGTGGCCGAGACGCCGGCGCCCTCGAGCGCGTCGAGCAGGGCCTGCGCCTCGTTCTCGTCCTCGGGTGCGAAAAGGAACGTGCGATCGTTCGTCATGGCGATCCTCCGTCGCCACTATCGCACGAGCCTACGGGTAGGCCTCACAGACGAAGGGCTTGCTCTCGCTGCAGGAGATGTCGTTCCAGCTCCCGAGCGTGCCCATGACGGACTCGTCGGGATCGAGCTCCGCGCAGTCGCCGTTGCCGCTCGGCTGGCCGGGGCGCCAGTTGTCGTAGGTCACGACCGCCGCCCGGCCCCACCAGTACCAGGCCGGCGACATCCAGTCCGTGGCGCCGATCCACCAGTCGGAGGTGGAGATCGCCGCGGCCTCGGTGGCGACGAAGACGTTCTCCGCGGCGTCCTCGATGCGAACCAGCTCGTAGCCGCGGGCCCGGCAGAACGTGTAGGCCTGGACGAAGCTCCGGGCGAAGCCAGTGTCGCAGAAGAGGTAGCTGTTGCCGCCGCGTGTGACCCGGGTGCACGGGCAGCCGGCGCCCTCGTCGATGACTCCGTCGCAGTCGTCGTCGACCGCGTTGCAGGTCTCGGCGTTGTCGCCGGTGGTGTCGCCGCAGCTGACCGAGCCGCCGCTGCAGACGGTCGAGCCCTCGACGCACATGTCGGCGTCCGCGCCGTCACAGGCCACGCCGACCGCCGGATCGCCCGCGCCGTCGGCGGTGCTCGGGTCGCAGTCGTCGTCGATCCCGTTGCACACGTCGAGCGTGTCCCCGGTGGTGTCGCCGCAGACCACCGCGCCGGCGGTGCACGAGGTCGTGCCCTCCTGGCAGAGATCGCTGTCCGCGCCGTCGCAGGCGACCCCGACCCCCGGATCGGCGGAGCCGTCGGCGGTGCCGGGGTTGCAGTCGTCGTCGGCGCCGTTGCACAGGTCGAGCGTGTCGCCGGTCGCGTCGCCGCAGACGATCGCGCCGCCGGCGCAGCGGGTCGTGCCCTCCTGGCAGAGATCCGAGTCGGGGCCGTCGCAGGGCACGCCCACGCCCGGGTCCCCGGAGCCGTCCGGCGTGCTGGGGTCGCAGTCGTCGTCGACGCCGTTGCAGAGGTCGGCGCCCATGCCCGGGCCGTCGTCGCAGGTGAGCGCGCCGTCCACGCAGACCTGCATGCCGTCGCTGCAGAGATCGACGTCGTCGCCGTCGCAGGCCGCGCCGAACATCGGGTCCGCCGTGCCGTCGGCGGTCGAGGGGTCGCAGTCGTCGTCGAGGCCGTTGCAGATCTCGATCTCGTCGGGCTGATCGCCGTCGTCCTCGCAGACGAGCGCGCCGCCCACGCAGGCGATCGCGCCGTCGGCGCAGAGATCGCCGTCGTCGCCGTCGCAGGTGTCGCCGAGGGTGGGCTCGTCGGCGCCGTCGGGGGTGGCCGGATCGCAGTCGTCGTCGACGCCGTTACAGAGCTCCGACGACGGGGTGCAGCCGCCGTCCGGATCGGGCGTCACGTCGCCGTCCACGCGCGCGTCGAGCGGAGGCGGCGTGGAGCCGTCCACCGGGGAGAGGCCGCTGCGCTCCAGCGAGCACCCGGCACCGAGAAGAAGAAGAAGGCAAAGCGAGACCCTGAACCCACTGCGTCCGGTCATGCCGTCACCCTATCTCGACGGCGCCGCGATGTCAGTCGGTGAGCGAGCGGCGAAAGCGTTGCAGCACCGCGATCGTCTCGAGCATCAGGCTCTCCTGATAGCGGTAGACCATCTCCTGGCCCATCGGCACGAGCATCGAGACCGCCTGTTTGCGGCAGTCCGCCACGAGCTCTCGGAGGCGGGCGATGAGGCCGTCGAGGGCGGCCCGCTCGCTGGCCTCGGTCAGCGTCGTCGCCGGGTCCAGCAGATCGATCTCCTTGCGCGTGATGCCGCCGCCGAAGAGCTCGCGCAGCTCCTCCTCGATCTTCACGCGCCGTGTGTCGAGGCGCCAGAGACGGAAGCGGTTCAGCAGGCTCATCAGGTTGAAGAGGAAGCTGACGCCGACGACGAAGGTCATGAAGTTGCTGAGCGGGATCACGTCGACCACCCGCGGCAAGTACTCGTCGACCATCGGCGGCCCGTGGTTCTCGTAGAACTCGGTGGCCACGTTCGACATCGCGAGCCCGTGGGGTGGCGGGGCGTTGCGGTTGTGCTCGACGAAGCCGGGCAGCTCCCGCCCGAGCACCGAGAGCACGGCGTTGATCTCGGAGCGGCTCGCGCACGCGCTGGCCAGGAGCAAGGTGTCGACCTGCAGCACGCGGCGGTCTCCCGCGGGCACGCCGGCCACCGGGTCGTAGTGGCCCTGGTCGATCCACCCCGCGCGCACGCCGGGCAGCCGGGACGCGGCCGCGGGCGCGGTCTCGAAGCTGGCGATCCGCAGCCCTCGCTCGGTCACCGCCTCGTGCGCGAGCGCCGCGTCCTCCTGCAGCACCGCCGCCGCGAAGTCGAGCTCGCCCGCCGCCGCCTGCTCGATCTGCGCGGAGACCGCGCCGTGCACGCGCTCGATCCGGAGCTCGTCGAAGCCGGGGAGGGCGAGCAGCGCCTCGGCGAGCTGCGCGGTGCCGCTGCCCTCGGGCCCCACGCCGATCCGGGTGCCCTCGAGGTCCCGGAAGGTCGTCACCAGGTCGCCGTCGCGGCCGAAGAAGAAGAGCGTCTCGCCCTCGGGCAGCCGCGCGATCGCCTCGACCCGCTCCAGGTCGTCGAAGGCGGCGCCGTCCTGGACGAGGCCGAAGTCCACCTCGCAGTCGCGGGCCGAGAGCCGCTCGAGGTTCTCCCCGGAGCCCGCGCTGTGCGCGTTGCGGACCCGGCCGCCCTCGCGCTCGGCGCGCCGGGCGAAGCGCTCGACGAGATCGCTGTAGTGTCCGGTGGCCGAGCCGCTGGTGACCGCGATGTCGAGGTGCTCGAGGTCGGGCTCGAAGTCGAGGCTGAGCGCGATCGCGCCGATGATCACGACGCCGACCGCGATCAGCGCCGCGCGGAGCCAGGCGCGCTGCTTCGCCTTCGCCTGTCGCTCCTCCGGCTCTGCCGGTCCCGGGGTCTCGTCCGCCATCGGCGGCGATGATACCCGCGCGCGTCAGAAGCGGAGACTCAGCGTCTCGGCCCGGCCCACGAAAGGCTCGCCGAGCTGACTCTCCTCGTGCACGGCCACCCCGATCGCGATCGCCACCCCGACGACGAGCGCGGCGCCGATCACCACGCCGACGATCGCCGGCGTGTCGTCGCTCGGCGCTCCGTCCGAGGATTCCGCCCGGATGGAGGGCGCGCTCACCGGCTGCACGATCTGGAGCGTCTGGCGCTCGCCGGCGCGGACCTCCACCTCGCGCTCCTGTCGCGTGCCGTCGGGATACACGAGGGTGATCGTCTGCCGCGGCGGCGCGAGGAAGAAGCGCTCCGGATCGACCTCCTCCCCGTCGACCAGCACGCGGGTCTCGGGCGGCTCCACCCGCACGGTGAGGGTGCCGACCTCGGCGCGCAGCTCCCGGCGCAGCGCCTCCACCTCGGCCCGCCGCGCTTCCGGCAGCGCGCCGTGCGCGCCCTCGAGCAGCGCGTCCACGTGCCGCAGCCCGGTCGTGATCTCCCCCGCCCGTCGCGCGCTCATCGCGGCGTTGAACGCGGCCGCCGCCGTCGGGTGCAGCTCGAGCGAGCGCTCGAAGAGCCGCAGCGCGTCGGCGTGTCGCTCCTCCTCCGCCGCCTGCCGCCCCGCGTCGAAGAGCGCCCGCGCCTCGAGCTCCGCCGGAGGCGTCTGCGCCTCCGCGCTCCCCGTCGCCGCCACGGCCGCCAGCGCGAACGAGAACAGGGCCGCCCTCAAGGCCACTCCCACAGCTGCCCCTCCTCCCGCGCCGCTCGCCGCCCGCCCCGTCGCCCCGGTCGGCGCCCCCGCGCCGCCTCGCCCTCGGCCCCCGTCTCACCAGGGCGCGCCGCGACGGCCTCCTCGCCCGACCCCACCGCGCCGCCGGACTCGGGCGCGGCGACGGGCTCGGGCGCGGCGACGGACTCGGTCTCGGCGACGACGGACTCGGTCTCGGCGACGGACTCGGCCTCGGCGACGGACTCGGCCTCGGGGACGGACTCGGTCTCGGACTCGGTCTCGGCGACGGACTCGGTCACGGGGTCGTCGGCGGCCGGCCGCGCGAGCCCCACCGCCTCTTCCCCCGGCGCCGCCCACCACCCCGCGATCCCCAGCACCACCAGCGCCGCCGCCGCCGGCCACCACCGCCGCCTCGGCGCCTCGGGCGTGTCCGCCTCCGCCTCCGCTCTCGCGATCGCCGCGGCTCTCCGGGTCCGCGCCTCCGCGCGCGCCTCGGCGAAGTGCTCGAGCGCGAACGCCCGGAGCTCGATGGCGCCGTCGTCCCGCTCCACCTCGCGCAGGATCGCGCCCAGCCGCGCTGCCACCTCGGCGCCGGAGGAGGGCCGATCCTCGCGACGCTTCGCGAGCAGATCCCAGAGCAGCTCGGTCAGCGCCGGCGGCGCGTCGTCGCGCACCGCCTCGATGTCGGGCGGCGGGTCGTCGAGGATCTGCCGCGCGACGTGCTCCACGCCGTCGGACGCGCTGGCGTGGAGGCGGCGGCAGGCGAGCAGCTCGTAGAGCACCACGCCGAGGGCCCAGAGATCGGAGCGCCGATCGAGCCGCTCGAAGCGGAGCTGCTCGGGCGACATGTAGCCGATCTTGCCCTTCAGCGCGTCGGCGCTCGACTCCTCCGTGCGGCCGAGCGCCTTGGCGAGCCCGAAGTCGGTCACCCGCACGATGCCCTCGTAGTCGAGCAAAACGTTCTGCGGGGACACGTCCCGGTGCACCAGCGACACCGGCGCGCCGTCGTGGTCCCGGAGCTCGTGCGCCGCGTGCAGACCCTCGGCGATCTGCTTCGCCATCGTGAGGCAGACCTGGAGCGGGATCAGCTCGCCGCGCGCGTGAAAGGCGCCGATGACCTTGGAGAGGCTGAGCCCGTCCACGAAGTCCATCAGCAGGTACGGCCCGTCCACGTCCTCGCCCACGTCGAGCACGCTGACCACGTTGGGGTGGCGCAGGAGCCCGGCCAGCGTCGCCTCGCGCAGGAAGCCCTCCCGGAGATGTGCCGCCTTCTCGAGCGGGCGCTTGCGCGCGTACAGGCGGCGGAAGTCGCCCTCCCGCCGCATGACCAGCTCCACGCTCCCCATGCCGCCGCGCGCGAGGGGGGCGACCCGCACGTACGGGGAGCTGGCGCTGGACGAGAGGGACGACACCGCGCTCAGCCTAGCAGGCTGGGCTCGGCCGGAAGAGCGAGACGGAGCCTTGCCGCGCCCCTCGACGCGGGTGACCGACTCCACCCTGCGGACCGCCCCCACGATCCGAGAGGCTACCGCGACCGCGGCCGCGCGTCCGTGACGCGGCTTGCGCGGGTCAGAGCCCGAGGAGGTGCAGGGTCGCCTCGCGGTGCTGGACCTCCGCGCCGGAGGCGAACACGCCGATCGACGCGTCGAGCGGGCTCGCGCCGTCGAGCCCGGCGAAGAACGGGTAGGCGAGCCGCGCGTCGGCGTCGAGCGCGTGGGTGTAGCGTCGCTCCAGGTCGCCGGCGCCGAGCGCAGCGCCGCGGGTCCCGCGCGCGAGCAGGGCGACCGAGCCGATCGCGATCCAGTCGCGCGCGGCGGTGGTCGTTCGGGCCGAGGCGATGGTCTCGGGGGTCGCGGCGCTGGTGCGGCCCGAGGCGAGCGCCTCGTCGTGCGCGGTGGCGGCGAACGCGCCGAGGTCGAGCGCGATCAGCTGCGCGTGGCTCGCGTTCGACGACGGCGCGCCGGCCCGGACCTGAAGGGCGAAGCTCGCCTCCACGCCGGCCGAGAGCGTCGGCGCCCGGGCGAGGAAGAACGACTGACGATCCAGGGTGGCGCCCGCGAGGTGAGGGGGATCGCCGTCGGCCATCGGCCAGAGCGTCCCGCCCGCGTCCACCCGGACGCCCACCGCGTCGGTCGCCGGCATGGTCGTCGCCGTGACGCTCGCGAGCACGAGGTGCCGGCCGGCGGCGCTCGGGGTGAAGCGGAGCTCGGCCAGGCTCACCCAGCCTTCGGACTGGGTCACGAAGCGGTTGGGCAGCGCCGCCTCCGTCCACGCCCCGCCGGGGATGGGGAAGGCGACGAGGCGGAGATCGGTGAGCGTGGCCTCGCCGCTGGCGCTCCCCTGGAGCTCGACGTCGACGCGGCGCCGCCCGCCCGTCGCGGCCAGCGCGATCGCCGACCACGGTCCGCCCGCCCGGCTCGCGCTCCGCGCCTGCTCCTCGCCATCCACCGTCAGCCGGGCCTCGCCCCCGTCGAGCGCGGCGCTGGCGAGCACCAGCCACGCGCCGGCCGACGCGTCGAGCTCGAGCGATCCGCCGAGCGCGCTCGCCCAGCCCTCGCCTCGGCGGAAGGCGGGGACGTGCCGCTGCGCGTAGGCCGGGGTGTGCGGCCCGGCGTCGGGCAGCTCGGCGTCCGGGGGCACGGTCGCGTCGGCGGGAGGCGCGCCTCCGTCTGGCTCGTCGCAGTTGTCGCAGGCGTCGCGGCAGACGCCGCCCCGGCAGGTGGTCGCGCCGTCGCAGGCGAGCCCCGCGTCGCAGCCCTCGGTGAAGGTCAGCGCGAGGATCTCGGCCGCGCCGTCGACGTAGCCGCCGCGGTAGGCGACGCGCGCGATCGGGACGCGCTCCGCGTCGAGCAGCTGGCCGATCACCGTGTAGCGTCGCCCCGCGTCACCGCCGCGCGGCACGAGCCGGACGCCGACCGGGAAGCGCTCGAGCGGCTCGTCGACCTCGAGGGCGAGCGCCCCCTCGGTGTCGAGCACGCGCACGTGGATGCGCGCCGCCGCCTCGGCCAGCGGCGCCTCGGCGTAGAACAGCACGTCCACCCGGGTAGAGTCCGCGCAGCCGAGGAGGAGCAGGCCGAGGAGCGCGCGCCGCATCCCGCCCAGCCTACCACCGCCCCCCATCGGCGACCGCTAACGAGGACCCGGGGACGGAGTTGACTTGTGAACTTACGTAGGTCCTTGAACTACATAGGTTAACAAGTTCACTCCGTCCCCTCCTCCCTGGTTGGGGTCACCGGAGGAGGTCGGGGGTGATTTTGAGGGCGACGGCGGACTGGTTGTAGCCGACGCCGGAGCCGACGAGGACGACCTTGTCGCCGGCGGAGAGGCGGCCTTCGTCGAGGGCGTCGTGGAGGGCCATGGGGATGCAGGCGGAGCCGGTGTAGCCCCACTTGTGCATGATGAGGTGGGTGCGGTCGGAGCCCAGGCCGAGGCCCTCGGCGACGCGGAGGATCTGGCTCTTGCGCACCTGGGTGAAGATGGCGAGGTCGACGTCCTCGACCTTCCAGCCCGCGCGGTCGCACACGGTGCGGAAGAGCATCGGCCAGCCCTCCTCGTTGATCTCGCGCGGGTACTTCTCGACCATGCGCACCTTCGTGCGGCCCGCGTCGATGGACTCGTGGCTCGCCGGCTCACGGGTGCCGCCGCTCTGGATGAGCCACTGCTTCGCGTGCGCGCCGTTCGCGCGGAAGGCGCTCGCCTCGAGGCCCGGGCGATCCGACGCGCGCACCACCGCCGCGCCCGCGCCGTCGCCGTAGAAGAAGAACATCGGGTCGTCGGGGTCGGCGAGGCGGTGCATCAGGTAGGCGCCGATCACGAGCACGTTTCGGATGGCCGGGTTGGTCGCGATCAGCCCGTTCGCCGTGGCGAGCGCGGTCGGGAAGCTCGCGCAGGCGCAGCCCACGTCGAAGGTCCCCGCCCGCTCCGCGCCGAGCAGGTGCTGCACGATCACCGACGTCGAGGGCGTGAGGTGATCGGGCGTGTCGGTGCCGACGAGGATCAGGTCCACGTCGCGCGGCTCGAGCCCGGCCGCCTCGAGGGCCGCGCGCCCCGCCTTGGCCGCGAGATCGCTCGTCGCCTCGTCGTCGGGCGCGTGGAAGCGCGTGCGGATCCCGCTCGGCGTCTCGACCTTGTCGACGAAGGCCGGGAAACGCTCCCGGAGGACGTCGTTCGGCACCTCGTGCGGGGGGACGTGAATGCCCGTGGATACGAGCGCTGAGAATGTCTGACGGGTCATCGACCTATGGCCTCCGTCCCGTCTGCCCGACGCCGCCGAGCATACCCCGAAGCGTCAGGTACGCACGATGTTCCTCGTTCACGCCGCAGGTCCAGTCCTCGCAGCCGCTCTGGAACCCGTAGCGCGCGTCGAGCCAGACCCCCTCGATGAAGGAGAAGCTCGCCCCGGCGTTGACGAAGTGGCGCTGCTGCAGCGTGCCGTTGCCCTGCTGCTCCCGGACCCAGACGTACTGCCCGCCGACGCCGAAGGTGGGAACGATGTTCAGGTCGAGCCCGCCGCCGACCGTGTACGCCTCGTAGCACTCATCCGAGAGCCGCCCGAGGTCGGTCGGGTCCACGACGTCGTTCTGCACGCGCGAGGCGTTGACGAAGGGCCGGATGCGGCCGTCCCAGATCCGCCCCTCCACGCCCGCGCGCAGGTTGTAGCCGTCGATGTGCGCGTCGCTCGAGCTGCTCGTGTTGGTGTTGGCGTCGAAGTACTGGAACGCCGCCTGCGCGCGCACGTACTCGTGCTCGAAGGTGACCGACGGCGAGAGCAGCACCACGTGGAACGAGCTGGTCGGGAAGCCGCGCGCGTCGCGGCCCACGTTCGACCACGGCACCTCGTAGAACCGGGCGAACGGCGGGAAGGTGCCGCCGATCATCACCGTGCCCGTGGTGCTGGTGGGGTTGCCCGCGTTGACGGTGAACCCGAGGTGGAAGCCCTCGAAGAGCTCGTAGCGGGCGAGCACGCCGTTGCCGCGGTTGAAGCCGCTGACCAGCAGCGGGAAGCGGGTCAGGTCGTCGGTCAGCAGCATGTTCGCGACGTACGCGGAGAAGTAGTCGAGGCTCGCCGGGTCGGTGATGCGGCCCACGTCGACCTGCAGCCCCTCCCACTCGAGGCGGAGCAGCTGGTTGCGCACCTGGATGGCGGCCTGCCCCTCCCAGACGCTCGTCCCGTACGGTCCCGCGTTCAGCTCGAGCTCGCTGACGAGCGTCACGTGGCGCCCCCATCGCGCCCGGAGCCCGATCCGGGTGAGGGCGACGGTGGTGAAGCGGTCCTCGCGATCGTCGGGGACGTCGGAGCGGTTCATGATGAACTGCCCGTAGGCGCCCCCGACGATGGTCGCGTAGGGCTCGACCTGGAGGCGCTCCCCGAGCACCTCGAGGCCCTCCTCCTCGTCTTCGGCGGAAGAGGAGGCCTCCTCCGCCGCGCCCTCCGGGATGGGAGAAGACGCGGCGGGGGAGACCGCGGTAGGGGCGGGATGGTCCGCCGCCATGGGCTGCGCGGCGGCGCCCACGGGGATCAAGAGGCACGTCAGCGCGATGGCGGCTCGCATCGTTCAGCCCCCGATGCCGAGGGCCTGGCGCACGACCTCGAGCGCCGCCTCGGAGCGCGCCGCGCCGTAGTGGTTGCGGAACAGTCCGCAGAAGAAGTAGTTGCTCTCGTCGACGTCGTTCAGCCCGATCGTGCGGTTGTCGGCGCCGCGGAGCGCGGAGCTGGCCTCCGACACGAACAGGTCCTGCTGCTCGCCGCCCGGCAGGTCCTCCATGACGATCGTCGTGTACTGGACCGTGTTGCCGCCGCACGCGCCCTCGAGGCCGAAGGCGCTCTCCCCGTCGGCGCACGGCGTCTCGTACTCGCCTTCGGCGCCGTTGAGCGGCCGGAGGAAGTCGGTGGGCGCGAACGCGGCGCGGTTGCCCATCTCGCAGGCGACGCGGCCCCGCATCGTCGGGTTGCTGCCGCAGAGCGCGAAGCTCGAGACGCCGTGGTTGGCGCCGGCCAGGTAGATGGCGTGGTCGAGGCGCGAGAAGACGTCGAACCCGTCGTTGACGGCGAGACGGCGGAGCGCGTCGCGCGCCACGGTCACCCCGAGCGAGAAGCCCATGATCACGAAGCGGCGATCCGGGTGCGCCTCCATCGCGGAGCGGATGAAGTGCTGGGTGATCGGGACCGCCCAGCCGTGGTCCATGTTCTTGGCGGCGTTCTCGGTGTCGTTGTTCGTCGCCGGGTCGTCCACGCGGTCGAAGCGGAGGTCGACGGCGTAGGTCCGGACGCCCGCGCTCACGAGCCGCTCGGCGAGCATCGGCGCGTTCTCGGTGGCGCCGACCCGCGGGTTGCCGCCCTCGTCGGTGCACGGCGTCTCGGGCGCGTAGGCCATCCAGGAGTCGGGCGCGTCGGAGTTGCCGTGCACGAGGAGCACGACCGGCGCCCCCGGCGCGTCGGTCCCGCCGAGCTCGGTCGAGAAGTCGCGCGCCGCGCAGCGATAGCCCGGCAGGACGGCGGCCTGGTAGCCGAGGCCTTCGGTGGTGCAGCCCGGGTGCGCCGCGAGGTCGTCGCGGTAGCTCACCGAGGTCGCGTCGCTCGGGTCGGTGGCCGGCCCGGGCGAGGTCCCTCCGTCGGTGTCCATCATCATCATCGGGGCGCTCGGAGTGCAGCCGAGGAGCGCCAGGGCGCAGGTCGCCCTCCACGCACGAAGCGTCGTCGTGTTCATCGTCCAATCCCTTTCTCGAAGGCGGCGCGCCCATCCGTGGGCGCCGCGTCCTCGAGATACGAGACCGCGTCGAGCGCGTCGACGGAGGCCGGGTTACCCGCGTTGCGCGGGTCGGGCCCGGAGCCGGCTCAGGGTGGGCTCCGCGAAGGTCGTGTCCTCGACCACGTAAGACACGCGGCGCCCCTCGCGCTCGACCCGCGCCGCGCCGTCGTCGACCAGGCGCTTGAGCGCGAGCTGCACGGTGCGCAGCGGGACGCGCACCCGGCCGGCGATCTCGCGGGCGCCGCCGCCTCCCGCGGCGAGCGCGGCGAGGATCCGCTGCTCCGGCGGTCGCGCGCACCGAGGATCGGGGATGAGCAGCGGCCGGTGAGCGCGCAGCGTGAGGCGGTAGCCGTCGCGATCGATCTCGGCCGCGCCCTCGAGGAGCGCGCGCGTCCGGTGGAGCAGGGTCCGCATCACCGCGTCGTGCTTGGCGCTCGTGAACGCGAAGCCGTAGACGGCCTCGAAGGCCGCGTCGAGCTCCATCGGGCCGCCGAGCGCGAGCACCGACGCGAACGTCGAGGCGCGCTGCTCGCGGAGGTCCTCCGGGATCCACGCGCCGCGCACCAGCCCTCGGCCGGCGTCGAGGACCCGTCGGGCGCCGTCGGGCCGGATCCACACGTGCGCGACCGGGCCGTCGTCCTCCGCCGGATCCACCACCCCGTGCGGCGACAGCGCGCGGGCGCCGCGCTCGAACGGGCCGCGGGCGGGCGCGTCGGGGTCGAGGCCGGCGGCGATCGCGCGGGCCTCCTTCTCGAACGGCGCGAAGCCGCGAGCCTCGGCGAGCCGCGCCTCGCGGGCGGCGTCGAAGGCGTCCCGGTCCCCGGCGCGCGCCGCGTCGAAGAGCGGCCGCCACTGCGCTTCACGGGCGAGCGCGGACTCCCCGGCGAGCGCGCGCTCCCGGTCGATCCAGGCGTGCCACGGGGTCGGCGCCACCGCGCGCAGCTGGCCGAGGATGCGGGTGGCGAGGTGGGGCGCGCCCGCGTGCCGCCGGACCCGCGCGAGCACCAGGTTGGCGAGGTACTCGGACTGGAGCAGCCCTTCCGTCCGGGCCATCCGGCTCGCCCGCCGGGCGCGGGCCACCGCGTCGTCCAGCTCCCCCGCGTCGAGCGCGGCCAGGGCCGCCCAGGAGGCCGCGTCGACCACCACGCTCGGCGCCTCGGAGCGTCGGCGCAGCGCGTCGAAGCGCTCCCGGCTCCCGAGCGCGTCGCCCTCCGCGAGGGCCCGCAGCGCGGCGTGCTCCTCCGCGAGGTCGGCGGCCAGGCCCGAGGCGCCGCCGGGCGCGAAGCCGGCGTGGCCCCGCCAGTCCATCGCGAGCAGCGCCGCGCGGGCCCGGGTCGCGGTCACGATCGCGCGCGCGTCGGGGTCGCCGTCGTGCATCGTCTCCGGCGCCTCGAGCGCGTGCGGGGCGGCCATCCAGCAGGTCGCCCGCAGCGCCTCGCGCCAGCCGTCGGCGGGGTCGCCGTCCAGCAGCGCCTCCGCGGGGCGGTAGTCGCCCGCCATGGCGCGGGCCCAGGCTGCGCGGTGATCGGTCAAGCTCGCCCGAGGATCCGGCGTCGGCGCGCGAGCAGCAAGGCCGCGATCGGCAACGCGAGCCAGCCGCCACTCACCGGGCCGGAGCTCACCGCGCAGCCGCAGACGTGCACGCTGTCCGGGGAGGTCATCGGCTGCTCGCCCGGCCCGGGCCCCGGCGTCACGCCCGGCCCGGCGTCGCGGTCGCCCCAGCTCCAGCTCCCCGCGTCCGAAGGGGCGGGGGCCGGCCCGCCGTCGGGCAGCGTGGCCGGTCCGCCGTCGCCCACCGGCGGCGGGATCGGCGGGGCGCCCGAGAGCCCGAAGAAGGCCGCCATGTGGCGCACCGCGCAGATGTCCGCGTCGCTCACGTAGGCGGCCACCGCGCCGCACCCGGTGTCGGGGTCCACGAAGGTCGCGTGTCCGGCGCCGGCGATCTCCCAGCTCTCGATCATCACCCGCCCGCCCTGCGAGAAGGTCTGCCGCGCGTGCCCGTCGACCGTCTCGGTGGCCGTCGGCTCGCGCGGCAGCCCCATGACGCTCGTCCACTGGTCGAGCGCCTCGCGCTGGTTCGCGGGCACGACGATGCCGTCGCTCGTGCCGTGCCAGATCGACAGGCGCGGCCACGGCCCGGCGTGGGACGAGGCGTCGCGCACGAGCTGCCCCCACTCGGCCGGGCTCCGGTCCACCCCGGGGCTCTGGCAGGAGAAGGCGCCGGACACGCTGGTCGCGCAGCGGTAGGGGATCCCGGCGATGACGCCGCCGGCCGCGAAGCGCTCCGGCCAGGTCGCCAACATGACCATCGCCATCGCCGCGCCGGCGGAGTGCCCCATCACGTAGGCGTCGCTGACCGCGAAGTCCGCCTCCATCCGGTCGAGCATCGCGATCAGCGAGGCGTTCTCGCCCTCGCCGCGCCGGAGGTTCGCCTCGTCGCCGTACTCGCCCGCCCAGTTGAAGCAGGACACGGGGTTGTTGGCCGAGGTCTGCGCCGGATACACGACGTAGAAGCCGAGCTCGTCGGCGAGCGGCTCCCAGCCGGTGTTCCGGAACGTCGAGACGTTCTGGGTGCAGCCGTGGAGCGCGAACACGACCGGCGCCGGGCCGCTCGGCGCGGGGCTCGGCACGTAGCGGTGCATCTCGAGGCCCCCGGGGTTCGCGCCGAAGGCGGTCACCCGCTCGAAGGTGCCGGCCCCCGGTTGGGCGTGGGCCAGCGAGGGCACGATCAGCAGGGCGAGGGTGAGCATCGAGCGCGTCATCGGCGAACCTCCAGGTGCACGACGAGGTGCACGACGACGTGATAGCGCGCCCCACCCGCTCTTTGGCGACGCGCGCAAGCCCCGTCACACGTTCTCATTCGCAGGTCGTGCACCCGGCGCCGCTCGAGGTGCACCCCGGCCCGCTCTCGCAGCCCGGTCGGCACATCACCGTCCCGCACGCGCTGCCCGTGCACTGGACGTCGCAGGCGCAGGCGCTCCGGCAGTCGACCGCCTCGCAGGTCGAGTCCGCGCAGCCGATCGTGCAGTCGCCCTCGCAGATCACGCCGGCGCAGGACTCCACGCCCTCGCAGCTGATCTCGCACGTCCCGTCGGGAGGGCAGGTGACGCGCTGGCAGTCGCGCTCCTCGCGGCACGCCACCGTGCACCGGCCGCTGCCGCACTGGACGTCGGGACACCCGCGGAAGGAGTCGCACTGCACGTCGCAGTGACTCGAGGCGCCGCACTGGACGCCGCCGCGACAGCCGCCGAGCCCCACGCACTCGACGGTGCAAGGCGCGTCGCCGCAGAACACGCCGCCGCGACACTCGTCGAGCGAGCAGCGGACGCGGCACGGGACCCCATCGGGACAGCGGGCGGTCCGCTCGTCGATGATCTCGCACACCCCGGCGACGCACTCGCCCGGGCACACCGCCGCGCAGTCCGTCACCCCGGCGTCGCCGGCGGCTGCGTCGAGGCCAGGGTCGAGGCCCGCGTCGGTGGGCGCCGCCTCGCAGCCGACGCGCGGATCGCAGCGCCCTTCGCAGCGGTCGTCGTCTCCCCTCAGCCCGCAGACGCCGGCCAGGCACACGGGCGCGGCGCAGGCGACCGCGCTCGTGGGGCACTCGGCGTCGTCCGCGCACTCCGGGGGCGGGCAGGCCTCGGGCGTCTCCGGCGTGCACTCCGGCGAGACGCAGGCGCCGCCCAGGCAGGACGTCGCGGCGGGATCTCCCGCGCCAGGGCAGCGCACCCCCTCGCAGCTGCGGGTCATCACGACCGTGATCGCGCGCGACTCGCGCGGCTGGACGGCGACGACGCGGCTCGCGACCGGCGCGCCCTCTCGCTCGAGCGCGACCCGCACGAAGAGCACGTCCGGGGGCACCGTGAGCTCCGCGATCCGGGTGGGCGCCGCCAGCGAGGCCCGCCCCGAGACGTCCTCTCGCGCCGAGGCGAGCGGCTCCGCGAAGTCGCCGCTGCGGGCCACCTGCACGACGGCGTGACTCACCTCGAGCCCGGGCGCGTAGTCCGATCGCAGGCTCACGAGGAGCAGCGGCTCCGGGTCGCACCCGGCGATCAGGAGCAGGAACATCCAGGCGCCGCGCACGGCGCGACGGTACCGCGTTCGGAGTCAGCTAGCGATCACTCGCGCGCGCGTCGGCCTGGCGCCCCTCCTCGAGGATGCGCTCGGGCACCCCCTTGAGGTTCCAGACGATGCCGAGCTTCTCGAGGCCGCGCAGGGTGAGGTAGGTGAGGTCGATCTCGCCCGGGTAGAAGCCCATGCGCGCGCTGTTCATGTAGCGATGGTGGTTGTTGTGCCAGCCCTCGCCCATCGTGAGCAGCGCGATGACCAGGTTGTTGCGGCTCTGGTCCTTGGTCTCGAAGCGGCGCTTGCCCCACACGTGGGCGAGCGAGTTGACGAGGAAGGTCGAGTGCCAGACGAGCACGCCGCTGGCCGCGAAGCCGATGAAGAAGCCCGGCCAGCCCCACACGAGCCAGACGAGGACGCTCGTCAGCACCGGCACGACGAGCCAGTACTTGTCGAGCCAGAGCAGCTCCGGGTACTTCGCGAGGTCCTTGACCCGCTTCATGTCGGTCTCGGCGTTGCCCGCGAAGAGCCAGCCGAAGTGGCTGTGCCAGAAGCCGTCGACCACCGGCGAGTGGAGGTCGTTCTCGGTGTCCGAGTGGAGGTGATGGGCCCGGTGATGAGCCGCCCACCACAGCGGGCCGCGCTGGATGGTCATGGTCGCGAGCAGCGCGAGCACGAACTGGAACCAGCGGCTGGTCTCGAAGGCGCGGTGCGCGAAGTAGCGGTGGTAGCCACCGGTCACACCGAACATGCGCACGAAGTAGAGGACCACGCCGACCGCGATCGCCTCCCAGGTCACCCCCGACCAGATCGCCCCGAACATGACGAGGTGGGAGAGGAAGAAGGGGATCCACCCGAGCCGCTCGTAGCGGTGGCGGCGCCGCGGGGGCGCCTTCGACGCGGCGGTCTTCGAGGGCGGTACGGAGAGGGCGGAGGGTGCAGCCTGTTCCACTCTCTGGACGGTAGGCACACCCCCGAAGACGCGGACCACCAGCCTGTCATCGTTTCGTAATTCTTTTGTCTTCGCCCGCTATTCCTCGAGCGTGAAGCCCACCGCGACGCGCACCTGCCAGTGCTGGATGCGCCCCTCGCGGATGTCGCCGCGCGTCTCCTCGACCGTGAACCAGCGCATGTGCCGGAGGCTCTCCTTCGCGCGCAGCAGCGCGTTCTGGACCGCGTCCTCGATGCCCTTCTCCGACGTGCCGACCAGCTGAACCATCTTGTATGCGTGCATGACGACCCCCCGATCCGTGTACGCCCCGGCCTCCTCCGGGCAACGCGGGGGTTGGGAGCGCCGCGCGGGCGCCTACCCATCCTCGGGTGCCCTCACCGCTGCGCCTCGTGCTCGTGGACGACGACGAGCTCCTCCTTCACGTGACCACCCGGGCGCTGTCCCGCGAGGGCATGGTGGTCGCGGGCTTCTGCAACCCGCTGACCGCGCGGTCCGCCATCCTCCGGGAGCCGCCGGACCTCGTGCTGACCGACTTCGAGATGCCCGGGCTCGACGGGGTGGCGCTGGCGCGGGACGCGCGGGCGTCGCTGGGCGATGGCTGCCCGCCCTTCGTGCTCTGGACCGGCTCGAGAGAGCGCCTCCCGCGCGAGGCGCCGGCCCTGCTCGACGCGGTGATCGACAAGCCCTGCCGCCCCGGGCGCCTCGTCACCGTGCTGCGCGCGCTCGGGAGCCCGCGCGCCGTGACGCAGAGCGGGGTCCGCGGGCCGCTCGTCCGGGCGAAGGCCGGCGAGGTCGCGCGCTGACCGGCGCGGCTGCCGTATCCTCGGGCGCGTGACGGACACCCGCCTGACGTTCTGCCGGATCTGCGAAGCGCTCTGCGGCCTGGAGGTCGACGTGGAGGACGAGCGGGTGACCGCCATCCGTCCCGACCCCGCGCACGTGACGACCGGCGGCTTCTCGTGCGTGAAGGGGCTCAAGCAGCACCGCATGTACGACTCCCCGGACCGGCTCCGCCGCCCCCTCGTGCGCCGCGGCGAGGCGCAGGTCGAGGCGAGCTGGGACGAGGCCCTCGGCGAGATCGGGGGCGCGGTGAAGCGGATCCGCGAGCGGCACGGCCCCGACGCGATCGCGATGTACGTGGGCACCGCCGCCGGCTTCAGCATCCTCCACCCCATCTTCGCGCAGGGCTTCATGCACGGCGTCGGCAGCCGCAGCATGTACTCGAGCGCGACCCAGGATTGCTCGAACAAGTTCTCGGTCGCGCGCGAGATCTACGGCCACCCCTTCGTGCAACCGTTCCCGGACGTCGCGCGCGTCGAGTGCCTGATCGTGGTCGGCGCCAACCCGGTGGTCAGCAAGTGGAGCTTCCTCCAGGTGCCGAACCCGGCCCGGACCCTGAAGGACATCGCGGCGCGCGGGCGCCTCTTCTTCGTGGATCCGCGGCGCACCGAGAGCGCCAAGGTGGCGGGCGAGCACGTGCCCATCCGGCCCGGCACCGACGTCTTCTTCTACCTCTCGTTCCTGCACGAGGTGCTCGCGCGAGGCGGCGTGGACGAGGCCCGGGTGCGCGCGTGCTCCCGCGGCTTCGAGCGCGTGCGTCGGCTGGCGGAGGGCTGGTCGCCCGAGCGCACGGCGGAGGTGACCGGGGTGCCGGCCGAGACCCTGCGCGAGATGGTCGGCGCCTACCTCGGCGCGGACGGAGCGGCGCTCTACTGCTCGACCGGCGTGAACATGAGCGGGCACGGCGCGCTCGCCTTCTGGCTGCAGGAGACGATCAACTTCGTCACCGGCAACCTCGACCGGCGCGGCGGCACGCTGGTCGGGCGCGGGATCTTCGACTTCCCGCGCTTCGGCGTGCGGACCGGCACCCTGGTGCGGAGCGAGCGCTCGCGGATCGGCGGCGTCCGCTCGGTCAACGACGCCTTCGCCGGGGGCCTCCTGGCGGACGAGATCCTCACGCCCGGGGACGGGCAGATCCGCGCGCTCTTCGTCACCGGGGGCAACCCGCTCCTCACGATGGCGGGCGCCGGCCGGCTCCGGGAGGCGTTCGAGCAGCTCGAGCTGCTCGTGGTGCTCGACATCCTGCCCAACGAGACCGCCGCCCTCGCCGACGTGGTGCTGCCGTGCACGTCGCCGCTCCAGCGCCCGGACCTGCCCTTCGTCTTCCCGCTCTGGCTCGGCATGCAGGCGCGGCCCTACCTCCAGGCGACCCGCGCGGTGATCCCGCCCGAAGGCGAGCAGCGCGACGAGGCGACCATCTACACGCAGCTTGCGCGCGCCTGCGGAGCGCCGCTCTTCGGCTCCTGGGCGGTGCAGCTGGCGGCGGAGCTGGCGATGCGGGTGAGCTCGCGCGGCGGGGCGCCCCGGCTGCCGCTCGAGGGGCTGCTCTCGCTCCTGCTGCGCGTCACCGGGCAGCCGGGCTTCGACGCGCTGGCCGACGGGCACGGCCGGCTCCGGCCCGATCACGCCGGCGGCGACTTCCTCGGTCGGCGCGTGGTCACCGAGGATGGCCGGCTGCAGCTCGCGCCGGACGCGCTGGTGGAGGCGGCGGCGCGCCGCCTCCGGCTCATCACCAAGCGCGCGGTGACCACGCACAACAGCTGGACGCACAACCTCGAGGACTTCGTGCGCGGCGATCGCGGCACCAACCACCTCTACGTGCACCCGGACGATCTCGCGCGCCTCGGCTTGAAGGACGGCGACCTCGCCGACGTGCGCAGCGAGACCGCCGCGGTGCGGGTGCCGGTGCGCCGGGCCGCCGATCTGATGCCCGGCACCGTCGCGCTGCCGCACGGCTGGGGCCACCAGCGGGCCGAGGGGCTGAGCGTGGCCTCGAAGACGCGCGGGGTGAACGTGAACCTGCTGGCCGCGAGCGGCCCCGACGCGGTGGACCCGCTCAGCGGCATGTCGACGCTGAGCGCGATCCCGGTCGAGGTCGCCCCGGCGGACGGCGAGCAGGACCCGACCGACTGGTCGGGGCTCCCTACTCCCTGACGTCGAGCTCGACCTTCCAGCGCTGGCCGCCCTCGCGGGGGATGGCCTCGAGGCGGAGCGTGCCGACCTCGGTCACCCGCGCCTGGAGGCGCACCGGGACGACGTCGCCCGGGGTCTTGCCCTCGGCGGGCAGGGTGGCCTGGATCTCCGGCAGCTCCTCGAGCGCGTCGTCGTCCCAGCGCTCCAGCATGGTGCCCACGCGATCGTCGCGGCGGACCGAGCTGCCGAAGAAGCGGAAGGAGACGGGCTCGCCGACGACGAGGCCGAGCTCCTGCGGCGCGGGGTCGCACTCGGTGCCCTCCTCGATGCCGAAGGGGGCCACGCACATCGCGGTGATCGGGGGCTCCATGCCGGGCACGGCCGGCATCGCCGCCTCCACGCCGACGTAGTACGCCTGCGCGGTGCCGCCCCGGATGCGCACGCCCTTCCCGCGGCGCACGTAGGCGTAGTACGCGGCGCCCCGGGCCACGGCGACGTCGAGGCTCGCGCCGTCGAGCACGCGCGCCCGCTCGGCGCCCTCCGCCTCGAGCCACGCGCCGATGACGTCGGCGACGCGGTCGGCGAGCAGCGAGGAGTTGAAGACGCCGCCGTTGAAGAGGATGGCGGTGGGGTGCAGGAAGGTCGCGCCCTCGGGGAGCGAGAAGCCCTCGAGCTCCTCGGTCGCGCCGACCTGCTTGGCGAGGAAGGCCGCGAGGTGGCGGGTGATGCCCGCGTCCTGGGCGTAGGGGAGGCCGAGCTGGGTGAGCGCGCCGCGGGCCCGGCTCTTCGGCCGGTCGGACGCCTCGACCTTCGGGAAGAAGCCCTCGACGAGGATCCCGGTGACCTCCTCGCGGGTCAGCTCGGTGCGGATGGAGCCGCCGACGAGCTTGCTGCCCCGGCTCGGCACCACGATCGGCACGCTGTCGATCTCGGCGTCGGCGAGGATCTTCTCCTTGGCCGCGCGGCAGCCGTGGGTCAGCGCCCCGAGCTGCCAGCCGTCGAGCTTCTTGCCGTCCTTCTCGAGCTTGGCGCGCACGGTCATCGCGAGCGCGAGATCCATGTTGTCGCCGCCGAGCAGGATGTGATCGCCGACCGCCACGCGGTGCAGCTCGAGCGCGCCCTCCTTTTCGGCCACCGCGATCAGCGAGAGGTCGGTGGTGCCGCCGCCGACGTCGACCACGAGGATCACGTCGCCCGGCTTCACCTGCTCGCGCCACGCGCCGTCGGTGCTCTGCAGCCAGCTGTAGAGCGCGGCCTGCGGCTCCTCGAGCAGCACCATGTCCTCGAGGCCGGCCTCGCGCGCCGCCTCCGCGGTCAGCTCGCGGGCCGCCGGGTCGAACGACGCCGGCACCGTGATGACGACCTCTTGCTCCTCGAGCGGGGCGTCGGGGTGCTTGGCGTTCCACGCGTCGCGCAGGTGCTCGAGGTAGAGGATGCTCGCCTGGAGCGGCGAGACCTGGGTCACCTCCTCGGGCGCGTTCGGCGGCAGGATCGGGGCGCGGCGGTCGACGCCGCCGTGGCAGAGCCAGCTCTTCGCGCTCGCGACCACGCGGATGGGCGTCTTGACGCCGAGGCCGCGCGCGACCTCGCCCACTCCGAAGGACGGCCGGGCGTCCCAGGGCAGGGCGAGCGCGTCCTCCGCCAGCTCCCCGCCCTTCGGCAGGTAGAGGAAGGACGGGAGGAGATCGAGCTCCTCGACGTTGCCCGGGCTGGTGACCTGGGGGACGCGGAGCACGTGCTGCGCGACCTCCTCGCCCTCGCTGAGGTCGAGGTCCACGAAGGACAGCGCGCAGTGCGTCGTCCCGAGGTCGATGCCGATGGCGTAGGAGGCGTCGCTCACGACAGCTCGACCTCCGCCGGGGCGATCACGTGCGGGTCGTGGCCTTCGCTCATCTTCGGCAGCTCCACGCTCTCGCAGCGCCAGCCGCGGTGGGTCAGCTCGCCGGAGAACGGCGGGTCGCCGACCACGTTGCCGGTGAGGCGGATCGCGTGGGCGTCGAAGCCCTCCTCGACCTTCACCGTCTCCCCCTCCTCGGAGGCGTGGATGGGCGCGATCTCGAAGTGCTCGTCGAGCGCCTTGCGGCAGCCCTCGTGCACGACCCGGGCGGCCGCGCCGATGTCGGCGTCGTCGGCCTCGGCGATGTCCTCGCGCACGAAGTCGACGAAGCGGCCCTCGCGCTGGAGGAGGCCGAGCAGCTGGAGCGCCGCCTCGGGGCCCGCCGCCTTCAGCACGGTGGGCTCCTTCTTCTCGACCTTCTTCTTTTTCTTCTTCGGCTTCTCCTCGGGCTCCTCCTTCGGCGGGGGGAGGGCCGGTCCGCCTTCACGCAGGCGGACCACGCCGGCCGCGAAGTCGGCGTCGAAGAGGGTCCGGAAGTAGGCCGCCCACGCGAGGAAGAGGCGGGCGAAGAACGAGGGCTTCGGGTCGCTCAAGGCAGGAGTCCTTCCTTCGGGGCGGGACTCCTAGCACATCGCGTCCGTCAGGTCGCTTCCACCGCCTCCGGCTCGACCTCCTCGTATTCCGGCTCCCGCGGCGCGGGGGGCTCGGCGTCCTCGCAGGCGGTGAGGTCGACGAAGGCGCGCCGATCGGTCGCCTCGCACCGGGCGCGATACTCCGCCGCCGCCGCCGCTCCGTCGCCGGCCTGGGTCACCCGGACCAGCGCGCCCTGGATGACCTCGTCGCTGCTCTCGGCGAAGGGGCGGGCGCCGTCCGGGCACACGAGGGTGGCTCGGAGCTGGGCCGGCGCCGCCTCGATGCCGCAGGCGGGGAGCGGCGCCTCCTGGCTCCAGCCGAGCTCGGCGAGCTCCTCGCCGGCGTCGGCGCTCGGGGGCGTCGAGGCCTCGGCCCGCTCGGGCCGGACGCGGGCGGGCTCGCGCGAGGCATGGTCGCTAGAGGCAGGGTCGGGAGAGGTCCGGGCGGCTCCCCCGCAGGCGGCGAGCAGCAGCGGGGTGAGGAGCGGGGCGAGCGAGGGCGCGAGCTGTCGAAGCGTCATGGCTTCCTCCGGATCGATCGGGTCGCAATCGCCGGGCCAGCCAACGAGAGGTCTCGCCGAGGTCGGGCGTGGGGCGCCGTGACTCGATCGTGTGAAGATGCGCCACCCAGACGTTGTCTCGTCAGCGCGTCTGGCGGATGATGCCCCGGACATGGCAGCACGCATCCTCCCCCTCCTCGCGACCCTCCTCCTGCTCGCCGGCTGCGAGTGCGACGCGCCCCCCACCGGCGGGCCGGACGGCGGAGACCCCGGCACGGACGGCGCCGCGGACACCGGCCTGGACACGCGCTGCGCCCCCGGCGTGGACGACGACCGGGACGGGCTCGACAACGCCACCGAGTGCGAGCTCGGGCTCGACCCGCAGAACCCGGACAGCGACGGTGACGGCCTCCGGGACGGGGTCGAGGTCTCGTACCCCCGGATCTGCGTCGCCGCCGATCCCGCCATGCAGCGCCGCGACCCGCTCCCCGCGTGCAGCACCGACGACCAGTGCGAGGCCGGAGAGACCTGCGTGGGCCTCGACCCGGGCTCCGCCGACACCGACGGCGACGGCGTGCCCGACGCGAGCGAGGATCGCGACGGCGACGGGGTCATCGACCCGTCCCGCGGCGAGACCGACCCGCGCCTCCGCGACACCGACGGCGACGGCACCCCGGACGACGAGGAGGGCATCGCGGTCTGCCGGCCGGACGGCCTGGCGATGCCGGACATCCACCTCGTGCCGATGGGTGAGGGCCAGCTCGCGCTCGACACCGCCTGGGGGGCGCCGCGCGCGCTGACCGGGAGCGGCCTGGTCTTCGACGACGCCGCGGCCGAGGTCGCGGGCTTCGTGCTCGAGCGGCCCACCTCGGCGGGCGACGCCTCGAGCGAGGCGATGGCCATCGAGGCCGCGATGACCGGCGCGCTCGGCGCCGGCGTCACCCCCGTGCTCGTCGGGCGCGCGGTGACCGTGCACGACGGCCGCGACGCGATCACGAGCTTCTACCGCCAGGCGACCTCCACCACCGCCGCCGCCGCCCGGGACGCCGCCGCCGGCGCGCTGGCCGGGAGCCCGCCGCCGGCGAGCCCCGAGACCTGGCGCGACGTGCCGGAGCTCTTCATCGAGGTGATGACGGTGGTCGACGCGACCTCGGGCACGACCTCGGTGCTCTTCGCGGCCGCGCCGGCCGACGCCTTCGACGACACCGCGCGCCCCACGGCCATCCGGGTCCGGGACCTCACCAACGCGACCGGCCTCGCGGCGAGCGGGCGCGAGCTCGACTTCAACTGCGAGATGTGGGTGACCGAGAGCGACCCGAGCGCCGACTTCCTCTGGCTCGTGGACACCTCGGGCTCGATGAACGACGACCAGGAGCGCCTCGGCAACGTCGCCGGCCGCTTCTTCTCGACCCTCGACGACGCGGGCGTCGACTTCCGGGTCGGCGTCTTCGAGGCGGCGTGGTCGACCATCGACTTCGACGCGATGCAGAGCGGCTGGCCGACCGGCTTCCAGTGGATCGAGGGCAGCGACCCGATGGGCGTGCAGGAGCTGCAGTTCCGGGTCACCCGCGGCGCCTACATGGGCATGGGCGCCGACACCGTCCGGCCCTTCGACCTCGGCACCAGCGGGGAGGAGCCGGTCTCGGCTGGCGTGCTCACCATCGAGGAGTTCGAGCGCCGCGCGATGATGGGCTCCACCGACCCCGACCGCACCCTCCGCCCGGACACCCAGGTGGTGACCTTCTTCGTCACGGACGAGCCGGGCACCAACGACGACGGCCGGTTCTTCGACAACGACACCGCGCGCTGGGGCACCACCCCCGAGATGCGCATCATGAGCGCCACCCAGTTCTACGCCGACCGCGAGGTGCTGACCTTCGGGCTGGTGCGCGACTTCGGCGAGACCTGCCCGGCCCAGCGCGACTTCCCCAAGTGCACCATCCTGGGCAACGGCGGCGCCTTCATCCCGATCACCACCGCGACCGACGACGAGGTCCGGATCGCGATGGACCGCATCGTCGAGGCGGTCGCCGGCGCGGCCTCGCGCTTCGTGTTCAGCCAGACCCCGATCAGCGCCACCATCCGGGTCCGGGTGGACGGCGTCGAGGTGCCGCGCAGCCGGGCCGACGGCTTCGACTACGACGGCGCCTCCAACGCGATCGTGTTCCGCGGCCGCACCTTCCGGCCCACCATCGGCTCCGAGGTCGTGGTGAGCTACCGGGTGTGGGGCTCGGGCGTGGAGTAGCTCCGAACCTGAACGATATGGCAGAGATAGCCGCTTGTAGGCCCGGCCCGCGGGGCTAGGCCGCAAGAGGTGGATCAGGTCCAGCCCGACTCCGACGCCGAGCGCCTGCGGCGCTTCCTCGGTCACCTCCTCGCGGGCTGCGGGGTGGTGATCGTCGGCTATCTCGTCATCGGCGTCCCGCTCCTCGCGTGGCCGGTCCTCTGGTCGGCCGGCGTGACCTCGATCTACGCGGGGGTGGTCATCTGGGCGCGCCGGCGGGCGGGCGCGGGCGACGTCGAGCGGGCGGCGACCACCGTCTCGCTCGGGACCCTGCTCGTCACCCTGCTGGTCGCCCCCGCGTTCGGCTTCCTGTTCCCGACGCTGGTCCTCGCGTGCCTGCTCGCGGTGGTGGTCGCCATCCCCTACGTCGAGCGGAGCCTGCTGCGGACCCTGATCCCGGCCGGCGTGACGGGCGCCTTCCTCGTCACCCTGATCGGCCTCTGGCAGGACGCGCTGACCCCCGTGCCCCTCTGGGCCGAGCAGACCCTGCTGGTCGTGACCTCGACCGTCTGCGTGTACCTGAACATCACGATGATGGTGCAGGTGCACCGGCGGCTCCGGGAGACCCTGCGGGTGGAGCGGGAGGCCACCGACGAGCTCGAGCGGGTGAACCGTCAGCTCGAGGTCATCGTCGACAGCTCGCCGGCCGGCATCCTGCTGCTTCGGCTCGACGGCACCGTGCTCTGGGTGAACCCCGCCTTCGAGCAGGTCTTCGGCTGGAGCTCCGAGGAGCTGATCGGGCAGCGCCCGTCGCCGGTGGCCGAGGAGGTGGAGAGCGAGTTCCGCGCGAACATGGACAAGCTCATCGCCGGGGAGACCCTGCGCGGGGTCGAGGCGCGGCGGCGGCACAAGGACGGCCACTGGGTCGACACCCAGGTGTGGGCCGCGTCGGTGCAGATGCCGGAGGGCGAGACGGCCGTGCTCTCGGTGATCGTCGACGTCACCGCGCGCAAGGAGGCGGAGCGTCGCCTCGAGAAGGAGCGGCTGCGGGCCGAGGAGGCCTCGCGGGTGGCGCGGGCGGCGGAGCGCCGCAAGGACGAGTTCCTCGCCATGCTCGGCCACGAGCTCCGCAACCCGCTCGCGCCGATCACCACCGCGCTCGAGGTAATGAAGATGAGCGGCGAGGACGCGCACCAGCGCGAGCACGCGATCATCGCCCGGCACGTCCGGCACATGACCCGCCTCGTCGACGATCTGCTCGACGTGTCGCGCATCACCCGCGGCAAGCTCGAGCTCCGGCGGCGTCGGGTCGAGCTGAAGGAGGTGATGGATCAGGCGGTGGAGATGACCGCGCCGCTCTTCGAGGAGAAGCGGCACCGGCTGCAGCTCGACGTGCCGATGGGGCTCACGGTCAAGGGCGACCCGACGCGGCTCGCGCAGATCTTCTCGAACCTGCTGTCGAACGCCGCGAAGTACACCGAGCCCGACGGGCACATCGCGGTGAGCGCCCGCGCGGAGAGCGGCTCGGTGCGCGTGTCGGTGACCGACGACGGGATCGGCATGAGCCCGGACCTCACCGCCTCGGTGTTCGACCTCTTCGTGCAGGCCGAGCAGGCGATCGACCGCGCGTCCGGGGGCCTCGGCCTCGGGCTCACCCTGGTCCGGAGCCTCGCGCGCCTGCACGATGGAACGGTCTCGGCGCGGAGCGACGGGCCGGGGAGGGGCAGCACCTTCGAGGTCACCCTCCCGCTGGCCATCGGGGTGCTCGACTCGGCCGAGAGCCTGCCCCCCAAGCTCGTCGACCTGCCGTCGGTGCGGCGGGTGCTCGTGGTGGACGACAACGAGGACGCGGCGGAGCTGCTCGCGCACGGGCTCCGGCGGCGCGGCTTCGAGGTGCAGCTCGCCTTCGACGGACCGACCGCGATCGACCTGGCCCGCGACTTCCGGCCGGACGCCGCCATCCTCGACATCGGCCTCCCGGTGATGGACGGCTACGAGCTCGCCGGGCGGCTCACGTCGGATCTGAGCCAGCGCCCCAAGCTCGTCGCGGTCACCGGGTATGGGCAGCAGAGCGACCGGGACAAGAGCGCCGCCGCCGGCTTCGACGTGCACCTCGTCAAGCCGGTGCAGATGAAGCAGGTCCTCGACGCGCTGCGTGGGTGACGCCGACCGGTGATTACGTAGACGACATGATCCGCGAGAAGGACGCGCTGGCCTATCACCGCGAGGGACGCCGCGGGAAGATCGAGGTCGTCCCGACCAAGCCGGTCGCGACGCAGCGCGATCTGAGCCTCGCCTACAGCCCGGGCGTGGCCGAGCCCTCCCGCGCCATCCACGCCGATCCGCGCGCGGTCGACCTCTACACCGCCCGCCGCAACCTCGTCGGCGTGATCAGCAACGGGACCGCGGTGCTCGGGCTCGGAGACGTCGGCCCCCTCGCGGCGAAGCCGGTCATGGAGGGCAAGGCGGTGCTCTTCAAGAAGTACGCGGACATCGACGTGTTCGACGTCGAGGTGCGCGCGACCGACCCGGACCAGCTGATCGAGGTCATCGCCGCGCTCGAGCCCACGTTCGGCGGCATCAACCTGGAGGACATCGCCGCGCCCGCCTGCTTCCACGTCGAGCAGGAGCTCGAGCGGCGCCTCGACATCCCCGTCTTCCACGACGATCAGCACGGCACCGCGATCATCAGCGCGGCCGCGCTCATGAACGCGGCGGAGCTGCAGGACAAGGACATCTCCGAGCTGCGGGTGACCTGCGTCGGGGCCGGCGCCGCCGCGGTCGCCTCGATGCAGCTCTGGACGCGCCTCGGGGTGAAGGCGGAGAACGTCACCCTCTTCGACCTCGACGGGGTGATCCGGGAGGACCGCCCCGGGCTCGACGCGTGGCGGGCGGTGTTCGCCCGACCGAAGGACGACCCGCGCCGCACCCTGGCCGAGGTCATCGCCGGCGCCGACGTGCTGATCGGGCTGAGCGCGGGCGGCATCGTCACCCCCGACATGCTCGCGGAGATGCGCGACGACCCGATCATCTTCGCGCTCGCCAACCCCGACCCGGAGATCGCCTTCGAGGACGCGCGCCGGGCGCGGCCGGACGCGATCGTCGGCACCGGGCGGAGCGACTACCCGAACCAGGTGAACAACGTCCTCGGCTTCCCCTACATCTTCCGCGGCGCCCTGGACGTCGGCGCGACCCACATCAACGAGGAGATGAAGCTCGCCGCCGCGCACGCGCTGGCGAAGCTGGCCCGCCAGGGCGTCACCGATGACGTGCTCTCGGCCTACGGCGGCGAGCCGCTCAAGTTCGGGCCCGAGTACATCATCCCGAAGCCGGTCGACGCGCGCTCGCTCTACTGGGTCGCGCCCGCGGTGGCCAAGGCCGCGATCGACAGCGGTGTCGCCCGGGAGAGGCTCGACGTCGAGGCCTACGCCGCCGAGCTGGAGCGCAAGCTCAGCCCGACCCGCAAGGTGATGTGGCACGTCACCTCCCTCGCGAAGCGCGAGCCGGGGCGCGTCGTCTTCCCCGAGGGCGAGGAGGACTCGATCCTCCGGGCGGCGGAGATCGTGAGCCAGGAGCGCATCGCCACCCCGATCCTGCTCGGGCGCACGTCGGTGATGCGCGAGCGGGCGATGGCCCTCGGCGTCGATCTGGAGCGGGTGCAGCTGCTCGACAACCACGCGTCGCCCAACAACCACCGCTACGCGGACGCGCTCTTCGAGCTGCGCAACCGCAAGGGCATGACGCTCAACGCGGCGCGGCGGCTGATCCATCAGCGCCTCTACTTCGGGCTGATGATGCTGCAGCTCGGCGAGGTCGAGGGGCTCGTGTCCGGGCTGACCGGGCCATACCCCGAGACGATCCGGCCGGTGCTCCAGATCATCGGCGTGCGCGACGAGGTGCGGCGCGCGGCCGGCTGCTACCTCGTCGTGACCAAGAACGACGTGAAGCTCCTCGCCGACACGACGATCAACATCGAGCCCGACGCGGAGACCCTCGCGGAGACGGCGATCCTCACCGCGGAGCTCGCGCACGCGCTCGGCATCGTGCCGCGCATCGGCATGCTGTCGTTCTCCAACTTCGGCGACGCGCCGCACCGCCACTCGCGCAAGGTCGCCCACGCGGTGAAGCTGGTCCGGGAGCGCCGCCCGGACCTCGAGGTGGACGGCGAGATGCAGGCCGACGTGGCCCTGCTCGAGCAGGCCCGCGAGCCCTACCCGTTCACGACCCTCAGCGGCTCGGCGAACGTGCTCGTCTTCCCCAACCTCGACGCGGGCAACATCGCCTACAAGCTCCTCGCCGCGCTGGGGAGCGAGGTGATCGGGCCCATCGTGCTCGGCGTGCGCAAGCCGGTGAACGTGCTCAGCCAGGGCGCCAACGTCTCGAAGATCGTGCACATGACGAGCCTCACCGTCGCCCACGCCATCCGCCTGACCCGCGCCTCGATGATGCCGCCCCCGATGAAGTAGAATGCCGCCTCCAGCACAGCCCCGAGGAGGGCTGCGTGACCCTGCGCTCCGCGGACGCCGGCGACCGGGTCCGCTTCCGCGTCGAGGACGAAGGCGACGGCGTCGCCCCCGAGGACCGTCAGCGCATCTTTCGACCCTTCGAGCAGGCGGTGGCGAAGCGGCGCGGCGTCGGGACCGGCCTCGGCCTCCACCTCGCCCGGGAGCTCGTCGAGCGGATGGAGGGCGCGATCGGCGTCGAGGAGGCCGACGGCGGGGGCGCCGCCTTCTTCGTCGAGGTCCCCCGTCACGGCGCGGCGAGCGGCCCGCCGCCGAGCCAGTAGCGCCAGCCGAGCGTCAGCGCGCGGGCCACGAGCAAGGTGAGCATCGCCCACCACACGCCGACGAGGCCCCAGCCGAGGGGGAGCACGAGGGCGAGCACCGCGGCCGCGGCGAGCGCGCTGAGGATCATCTGGACCGCGAGGAAGCGGAAGTCCTGCGCGCCCTGGAAGAGGCCGTCCCACACGAAGACCACGGCGCCGACCGGCTGGCTGACCACCACGAAGAGGTAGACGTCGCCGATCCGCGCGAGCACCTCGGCGTCGTCGGTGAAGAGGCGGGGCAGGGGGCCGGCGAGCAGGGCGAAGAGCGCCGCGAGCGCCACCCCGAGACCGAGGCCCCACCCGAGGAGCAGGTTCGCGACCGCGCGGGCCTCGGCGCGATCTCGTCGTCCGAGCGCTCGGCCGACCATCGCCTGCCCGGCGACCGCGAGCGCGTCCAGGACGAGCGAGAGGAAGAGCCAGACTTGGGCGGCGACCTGATGGGCGGCGACGTCGAGGGTGCCCAGCCGGGCGGCGACCGCGGTGGCGTAGGTGAAGACGAGGAGGAGCGAGAGCGTGCGGGCGGCGAGCGCGCCCCCGATCCGCGCCAGGTGGGCGACGTCGGCCAGCCGGGGCCAGGCGCGCTCCACGCCGAGGGCCTCCCGCCGCCCGACGAGGAGCAGCCACACGAAGGCGATCGCCCCGGCCCACTGCGCGACCGTGGTGGCCCAGGCCGCGCCCGCGATGCCCCAGCCGAGCCCGAAGATGAGGAGCGGGTCGAGGGCGAGGTTGACCAGGTTGAGCCCGAGCGTGACCCAGAACGGGGTGCGGGTGTCCTGGTAGCCGCGGAAGACGCCGTGGCCGACGGTGACGAGCAGCACGGCCGGGGCGGCGAGGGCGCGGACCCGCAGGTAGGCGAGGGCCGGCGCCCGGAGCGCGCCGTCGGCGCCCATGACCGAGAGGATCGGCTCGGCCAGCGCCTCGAGCACCAGCGCGGCGCCGAGCCCGCCGACGACGGCCAGGGTCAGGGCGCTGGTGACGACCCGGCTGGCCCCGGCCCGATCCTCTCGCCCCACCGCGTCGGCGACCAGCGGCGTGGTCCCGGTCGCGAGGAAGTTGAAGACGAAGAAGGCGAGCCCGAAGACGCTGGAGCAGACCCCGAGCGCGCCCAGCTCGCCCGGGCCGAGCCGGCCGACGAAGGCGGTGTCGACGAGCGACACGAGGGGGTCGGCGGCCAGCGCCCCGAGCGCCGGGATCGCGAGCCCCAGCGCGGTGCGGGCGCGGCTCACCGCCCCGGCTTGGCACCGGCGGTCGCCCTCGACAAGCGCTCCCCGTCAGCAGATCAGGAAGTGGGCGGCCCAGCCGAGCCCGAGGGTGACCAGCGTGATCACCACGAGGTCGAAGAAGACCTCCACCAGCGCGTCGCGCGCTCTCGCTCGAGGGCCGCTCATCGGGAGCCTCGAACGCCGGGGGAGGGGGGCGTATTCCCGGCTCGAGGTCGGAGGCGCCGCGGCTAGGATCCCCGTCCCGACCCAGGGATCCACGCCGCATGCCGTCGCCACACCAAGCCCGACCGCCGGGACCCGGCGCATGACCGGTGGCGCCAGCCCGGCGCCGCGGGCGTTCCTCGCGGGCGGGGGCGAGATGGGCGAGCGGATTCGGGCCTTCGACTGGTCCGACAACCCGCTCGGACCGCCCGAGGGCTGGCCTCGGAGCCTCAAGACCGCCGTCCGGATCATGCTGACCTCGCGGCAGCCGATCTGGGTCGGCTGGGGCCCCTCGCTCGTCTACCTCTACAACGATCCGTACCGCGCGATCGTCGGCGGCAAGCACCCCGAGGCGCTCGGGCGCCCGCTCGAGGAGGTGTGGGCGGAGCTCTGGCCCGACATCGAGCCGATGCTGACGAAGGTGCTCGCCGACGACGAGGGCATCTACGCCGAGTCCCAGCTCCTCATCATGGAGCGGCACGGGTACCGCGAAGAGACCTACTACACCTTCTCGTTCAGCCCGATCCCGGGCGACGACGGCCGGGCCGGCGGGATCATCTGCACGAACACCGACGACACCCGGAGGGTGATCGGGGAGCGGCAGCTCGCCTTGCTGAGGGAGCTGGGCGCGAAGGCCGCGGACGCGCGCACCTGGGAGAGCGCGTGCGCGCGGAGCGTGGAGGCGCTCGCCTCGAACCCCCGGGACCTGCCGTTCGCGGCGCTCTACCTCTCCGAGCCGGACGGGAGCGTGATGACCCTGGCCGGGACGGCGGGCGTCGACGGGCACGAGGCGGTGCCCGATCGCATCGCCCCGGCCGACGGCGCGCCCTGGCCGGTGTTCGAGGCGGCGCGCTCGCGGCAGATCATCGTCCGCGAGGACCTCGAGGGCCTCCCGGCGCTCCCGAGCGGCGCGTGGGACGAGGCGCCGCGCGCCGTCGCGATCGTCCCGATCGCGGCGAGCGGCGACGCCGGACGGCCGGGGGCGCTCGTGGTCGGGCTCAACCCCCGCCGGTTGCTCGACGACGGCTACCGGAACTTCCTGACCCTGGTCGCCGGTCAGATCGCCGCGTGCCTCGGGGCGGCGCAGGCCTACGAGGAGGAGCGGCGGCGGGCGGAGGAGCTCGCGGCCCTCGACGAGGCCAAGACCGCGTTCTTCTCGAACGTCAGCCACGAGTTCCGGACGCCGCTGACCCTGATGCTCGGCCCGGTCGAGGACATGCTCGAGCGGCGGCACACCGAGCTCGCGCCGGCCACCACCGCGCAGCTCGAGGTGGTGCACCGCAACGGGCTCCGCCTGCTCAAGCTCGTCAACACGATGCTCGACTTCTCGCGCATCGAGGCCGGCCGGATGCAGGCGCGCTTCGAGCCGGTCGAGCTCGGCGCGCTCACCGCGGACCTCGCGAGCGTGTTCCGGGCGGCGGTGGAGCGGGCCGGGATGACGCTCCAGGTCTCCTGCCCGCCGCTCTCCGGCCCCGTGCACGTCGACCGCGACATGTGGGAGAAGGTCGTGCTCAACCTCCTGAGCAACGCCTTCAAGTTCACCCTCGAGGGCGAGATCGCGGTGCGCCTCGAGGAGGTGGACGGCGGGGTCCGGCTGACCGTGCGGGACACCGGCGTCGGCATCCCGCCGGAGGAGCTGCCGCGGGTCTTCGACCGCTTCCACCGCGTCGTCGATCCGCGCGGCCGGAGTCACGAGGGGACGGGCATCGGGCTCTCGCTGGTGCGCGAGCTGGTGCGGCTGCACGGCGGCGAGGTCGGCGTGGAGAGCGAGGTCGGGGCCGGCACCCGCTTCGAGGTCACCGTCCCCTTCGGCGTCGCGCACCTCCCCGCCGATCAGGTCCGGCGGGAGGCGACCGAGCGAGCCCTGCCGGGGCGCTCGAACCCCTTCGTCGAGGAGGCCCTCCGCTGGCTGCCGGACGGGGATCCGAGGGGCGGCGACGCCTGGGCGCGCGACGCGCGAGAGCGGGCCATCCCGGAGGCGCGGGCGCCGCAGGAGACCTCGCCCGCGCGGGTCCTCCTCGCCGACGACAACGCCGACATGCGCGAGTACATCGAGCGCCTGCTGTCCGAGCGCTTCGTGGTCGAGGCGGTCGACGATGGGCAGGCGGCGCTCGAGGCGGCGCGGGCCCGGCGCCCGGACCTCGTGCTGAGCGACGTGATGATGCCGAAGCTGGACGGCTTCGGGCTGCTCCGCGCGCTCCGGAGCGATCCCGCGCTCGGGTCGATCCCGGTGATCCTGCTCTCCGCCCGGGCCGGTGAGGAGGCCCGGGTCGAGGGCATGGAGGCCGGCGCCGACGACTACCTGATCAAGCCGTTCACCGCGCGGGAGCTGGTCGCGCGGGTCACGGCGCACGTGGAGATGGCGCGGGCGCGGCGCGAGGCGAACCGCGAGATGCGCGAGCAGCAGGAGCGCCTCCGCATCGCCCTGGAGACCGGCCGACTCGGCGCGTTCGACCTCGACCTCGCCACCGGGGAGCTGACCACGACGGCGCTCTTCGAGGGCACCTTCGGGCTCGAGGGCGGGGACCTCGATCGCGTCTTCGAGGTGGTGCACCCGGGCGACCGGGAGCGCTTCCGGGAGGCGATGGAGCGGGCGGTGCGAGACGGCGCCGACTACGACGTCGAGCTGCGGCTCCTCCGCCCGGGGGAGCCGAGCCCGCGCTGGGTGATCACCCGCGGCCGCGCCCTCCACGACGCGGAGGGCGGCGCGACCCGGCTGCTCGGGGTGACGCTGGACATCACCGAGCGCAAGCAGGTGGAGGAGGCGCTGCGCGCGTCCGAGCAGCGCTTCCGGACGATGGCGGACACGGCGCCCGCCATGCTCTGGATCACCGAGCCCGACGGCTCCTGCAGCTTCCTCTCGCGCGGCTGGTACGAGCACACCGGACAGACCGAGGCGCACGCGCTCGGCTTCGGCTGGCTCGACGCGGTGCACCCCGACGACCGCGCGCGCTCGGGAGAGATCTTTCGCGACGCCAACGCCCGGCGGATCCCCTTCGCCCTGGACTACCGGCTCCGCAGCGACGATGGGATCTACCGCTGGGCCATCGACGCGGGGCGGCCTCGCTTCTCCGCCGACGGCGCCTTCCTCGGCTTCATCGGCTCGGTGATCGACGTGCACGAGCGCAAGGAGGCCGAGGAGGCGCTGCGCGAGGGCGATCGCCGCAAGGACGAGTTCCTCGCGACCCTGGCCCACGAGCTCCGCAACCCGCTCGCGCCGATGCGCACCGCGCTCTCGGTGATGGACGCGGCGGAGGGGGATGGCGAGACCACCGCCCGGGCCCGGGCCACGCTGGAGCGCCAGCTCGTGCACATGGTGCGGCTCATCGACGACCTGCTCGACGTGAGCCGGATCAGCCGCGGCAAGCTGCAGCTCCGCAAGGAGCGCGTCGATCTGGTGGCGCTGGCCGAGGAGGCGCTCGAGACGGCGCGTCCCCTGTGCGCGCAGGCCGAGCAGACCCTCTCGCACGCGCTCTCCGCCGAGCCCCTCCCCGCGTTCGCCGACCCGACCCGCGTCGTCCAGATCCTCGGCAACCTGCTCTCCAACGCCTGCAAGTACACGCCGCGCGGCGGCAGCGTCCGGCTCGAGCTGACGCGGGAGGGCGACGAGGCGGTGGCGCGCGTGATCGACGACGGGGTCGGCCTGACGCCCGAGCAGCGGGAGCTCATCTTCGACATGTTCGCCCAGGTCGACGTCGACGGCCCCGGCGGGCTCCGCAGCGGGCTCGGCATCGGCCTGACGCTCGTGCGGAGCCTGGTCGAGATGCACGACGGCACCATCGAGGTGGAGAGCGAGGGGCTCGGGCGCGGGAGCACCTTCACCGTGCGCGTCCCGGCGGCGGAGCCCGCGCGCGCGGCGCTCGAGCCGTCGAGACCGTCGCCCGCGCGAGGGGCGCCGCGGCAGATCCTCGTGGTGGACGACAACGAGGACGCGGCCGAGATGCTCGAGGTGCTGCTCCGGCGCCGGGGGCACTCCGTCCGCGTCGTGCACGACGGGCTCGAGGCGGTGCGCGCGGCCGGGGCCTATCGCCCGGAGGTCATCCTGCTGGACATCGGCCTGCCCGCGATCGACGGCTACGAGGCCTGCCGGCGCATCCGGTCCGAGGCCTGGGGCCGGGACATGCTCGTGATCGCGCTGACCGGCTGGGGCCAGGCCGAGGATCGTCGCAAGTCCGCCGAGGCGGGCTTCGACCATCACCTCGTCAAGCCCGTCGACGTCGCGCGGCTCGAGGCGCTCCTATAGGAAGCTGGGGATCAGGGCGCGGACGCGCTTGAAGCCCGGCTGGAACAGGTGCGTGCGGACGGCGCTCGCCGCGCTCCCGACGCCGCGGGGCAGCGCGCGGAACTCGATGTTGAGGTGGTCGTCGTCCGACTGGATGCCGTGCAGGGTGACGAGCGGGGTCACCACGCTGAGCGCCTGACGGATCACCGGGTTGTCGCCGATCTTCGGCTCGCGCATCAGGTCGATGGACAGCTTGTTGTCCTTCGCCTCCACGATGACCGGCGGCAGGTCCATGTACTTCGCGAGCTCGCCCGGCTTGCTCAGGTCGAGCGCGCCGGAGCGGAGCAGCGCGGCGACGGGGGTGTGGCTCTCGCCGATCACCTCCATCCAGATCTCCTCGAGGCGGACGTCGAGGCGGATCTGGTCGGGGTCGAGGCTGACGCGGTCGATGTAGACCACCGCCGACGCCCGGACCGGCGTCTTCATCAGGTCGACGCTCGCGGTGACGCGGAGCCCCGGCGGGACCTCGGTGATCACCGGGTCCTCGATCTTGCCGCCCTTGGCGGCCTGCTCCATCAGCCAGCGCAGCGCGTCCACCGGCAGCCCGGCCCGCAGGCCGAGGAGGTTGCGAATGGCGCGGGAGATCTCCCCCGGGTGGCGCCGGAGGTAACCCGACGCAGCGCTCAGAGCCCTGGATGCGATGGACATGGGTGACGGAGCATAGCTCAAGGTCCCCGCTTTGGGATCCGAAGTGTTTCCGTTGCGTTTCGCCCCGCGCGGGACGACGCCCCTCCAGTCTGCGTCCGCGCCGCCGTTTCGGGGCCTCTGGAGGTCGCGGGCGGCGACCGTGACGCGTTCGGTCGGCAGCCAGGAGGGCTCGACGCCGGGCCACCCCGGGAGAACCGATGCGTCCCCTGCGCCCGCTCGCGCTCGCCTTCTTGCTCGCCGGCTGTCACGCCTCCACCACCCCCGCGGATCCGGGCTTCGACCCCGCCGCCGCGGAGTCGGGGCTCTTCGAGGTCGGCGAGGCGGTCGCGCCCTTCGCCGACGCGGTCACCCGCGCCCGGGTCGTCCGGCTGACCGGCGACCTCGGAGAGGGGGCGCGCAGCCCGCTCGAGGGCGCGCCGCGCGCGCACCTGCGGCTCAACCTCTTCGCCGACGCGGTGTTCGACGCGCGCCTCGTCCGCATGCGCCATGAAGGCGACGCGATCGTCTGGGAGGGGGAGGTCCTCGGAGACGCGGGCGGCACGGTGACGCTCGCGATCGACGGCGCGTCCGTGGCGGGGACGGTACGCGCGCACGGGCGGCTCTTCTCGATCCTCCCGCGCGGAGGCCGGACGCTCGCGGTGGAGTGGGACGAGTCGGCGGCCCCGCGCGATCACGATCCGGTGATGCCGCGCGCCCCGTCGCCTTCCTTTCGGGTGCCCGCGCGGCCCACCGCCGCCGCCGATCCCGCGCCGGTCGTCGACGTGCTCGTCGTCTACTCCGACGCCGCCGCCGCGGGCGCCGGGTCGACGGCCGATCTCCGGGCGACGGTGGAGCTGGCCGCGGCCGAGGCCAACCGCGCCTTCGAGGACAGCGGCGTGCCCGGCCGGATCGCGCTGGTCGGCTTCGAGCCGGTGTCCTTCGACGAGGCGGGCTTCGACTTCGAGCGCGCGCTCGGCCAGCTCGCCACCCCGGGCGACGGCGCGCTCGACGAGGTGCAGGCGATGCGCGACGCGGCCCACGCCGACCACGTGGTCTTCGTCATCGACCACGCCGGCCCCTACGCCGGCATCGGCTACCAGCTCACCGCCGGCAACGCCCCGTACTTCTCCACCGCGGCGTACTCGATCGTCTCCCGGGACTACGCGGCCGGCCACTACACCTTCGCGCACGAGCTCGGGCACAACCTCGGCGCCAACCACGACCCCGACCACGCCACCGCGGGCTGGCGAGAGGACAGCCGCGGTCACCAGGACGCGGTCCACGAGTTCCGCACCGTGATGGCCTACGCCTGCGACACCTGGTGCGGCCGCGTGGGGCGGTTCAGCGCGCCGAACCTCTCGCACGCGGGCCAGCCGACCGGGGTGCTCGGCGTGTCCGACAACGCGCGGACGCTGCAGGAGACGATGGGCGTGAGCGCCGGCTACCGCGAGCGCCCGGCGCCGCCGCCCGCCTTCGCCACGATCCGGGAGCCGGCCGAGGGCGCCACCCTGCCCGGCGCCGAGGCCCGCTTCGCCTGGGACGACGTCGGCGCCGACGCGCACTACCTCATGCTCGGCGCCTCGCCGGGCGACGACCGCTACCACCGGGCACACCTCGGGGCCGGGACCACCGCCCACGTCGCGACCGGGCTCCCGACCGGCGGCGAGGCCGTCTTCGCGCGCCTCTGGACCCTGAAGGACGGCGCCTGGCGCTTCAGCGATCACGGGTTCGTCGCGCACCGCGGCGCCTTCACCGGAGCCCGCCTCGGCCTGCCCGCCGCCGGCTCGACCCTCGGCACCACCTGGACCTGGTTCGGGTGGCGCGAGGTCGCGGGCGCGCGCGGCTACCGGCTCGAGGTCGGCACCGCGTCCGAGCCGGGCCGCTATTTCGACGCGCACGTCGGCGTCGAGACCTTCGCGCTGGTCGCGGGCCTGCCGAGCGACGGCTCGCCGATCGCGGTGCGCCTCTCGACCGAGGGGCCGAGCGGCTGGGTCACCACCGCCTCCACCCTCACCGCCTGGAGCGCGCCGCCCCACGCGAGCGTCATCCTCTCGCCCGCGTCCGGCAGCGTCGTCGGCGGCGACGTCACGTTCGAGGTGAGCGAGACGGCGGCCGACGCGCGCTGGCTCGTGGTGCGCGACGCCCGGAGCCTGCTCGCCGTGCTCCCGATCACCGGCCGCTCGGTCCACGTCACCGGCCTGCCCACCGACGGCCGCCCGCTGGTCGCGCAGGTCTACTCGCTCGGCGCCGATGGCTGGGTCTCGACCACCGCGAGCTACCGGACCCGCTGACGGCGCAGCCCGAAGGCGAGCGCGACGGCGAGGAGCGGGAGCGCCCAGGTCGCCGGGCGGGTGGGGCTCACGCTGCAGCCGCCGGCCGACGGGAGCGGCTCGCCGGCTGGGTGACACGCGCCCTGAGGGCCGATGATGCCGCTCGGGCAGTCGGCGAGAGGATCGTAGGGCGGCGGCGCGTCGCAGCGGAGGTCGACCGTGATCGGGTTCGAGTCGAGGACCACGTCCGTGCCGGGGATGGACGCGCGGAGCACGACCGTGTGCACGCCCTCGCTCACGCCCTCGCTCGAGGCCCCGGCGGGCACCTCGCCACACGCCGCGTAGACGCGGTCGTTGGCCGGGCCGCGCCAGGAGAAGCGCGCGTCGTGCTGCACGTCGGCGGGGAGGCCGTAGTAGCCCTCGGGGTTGATGGTGCCGCGCGGCGCGTAGCGCTCACCGTCCACGTAGGTCTCCCAGACGAGCAGGTCGTGCCAGGGCTCGAGCGCGTCGTCGCCGTCCACCCAGACGTCGGCGTAGGCCGCGTCGACGCCGCCGTAGCAGCTCCCGTCCCAGGCGGGGATCGGCAGCTCGGTCTGGCCGGTCGCGAACACCCGGCCGCGGCCGAGCGTCTCGGGCAGCGCCGCCGCTGGCCCGACCCGGAAGTCGACCTCCTGGGTCTCGCACTCGCGGACGGCGCGGACCTGATAGAGGGCGCCTTCGACGAAGCCCGCCGCCGGCACGAGCAGCTCGCCTTCGAGCCGCGCGTCTTGCTGGATCAGCTCGCCGTCGACGTCCATCCAGAGCTCGACCGTCGGCGTGACCTCGCCGACGAGCGACAGATCCACCCACACCCCCGGGGCGCTGGCCGGGACCGAGGCGCCCGGCTCGAGCCAGAGGCGCGGCCCGGGGCAGTAGGCGGCGCTGCACGCGGAGGCGGTCCGCGGCGCGGCCGAGGCGAGGAGGGCGAGGAGCAGGGCGGTGAGGAGACGTCGCGGCATGGGCGGCCCCATCGCATGTGTCATGCCATGCCGATGTCACGGAATGACTGGGGAAAACCTGTGCCACATCTGAGCTCGTGGCACAGATCGGGTCATCGCTCGGAGAGGAACGCCCGGAGCCCCGCGCCGTCGGCGCCGGGCAGGAGGCGCGGCAGCAGGTCCTCGTGCCGGCCGGCCTCGATCTCCGCGAACGCCTCCCGCACGCCGGGCTCCCCCCGCGCGGCCAGGAGCCAGGCGAACATGGCGAGGCTCTGGTGGTAGGCGAGGCGGGCGTCGCCGGCGTCGTCGATCACGAGGAGCTGACCCTCGAGCGAGGCGAAGGGGATCACCGCGCCGCTCGCGGCCATGCGCCGCCAGGAGCGCAGGGCGCTCGGGCGGGGCGGGCCCTCGAGGTGCTGGGCGATGCCCTCGTTGAGCCAGTGGGGGATGCGCCCGCGCACCTCGGCGAGCTGCGCGTGGGTCGCCTCGTGCCGCACGGTGCGGTCCCAGTCCGGCGCGGTGACGCCGCGCACGTCGAGGTGGAGCACGCCGTCGAAGATGCCGCCGCTCCACGACGGCGCGCAGGTGGCGCGGCGCATGTCCTCGCGGCTCGACCAGATCATCACCGTGAGCGCGTCGCGGCGGCGCCGCCCGATCATCCCCGCGGTGCGATCGAGCGCCTCGGTCAGCGCCGCCTGCACGCCATCCACCCGCTCCGCGGGCAGCTCGCGCCGTGGCCAGCGCAGCGTCACCCCGTCGAAGACCCGGCGCTCGAGCCCGCGGGCCATCTCCGCCCGCGCCCGCATGCGCGTCGCCCAGGTCTGCACCCGCGCGTCCTCCGGCACCAGCGCGAGGTAGCGCTCGGCCCGGGTCGCCGCGCCCTCGAAGTCACCGGCGTCGCTCGCCGCCCGCGCCGCCGCCAGCGCGATCGCCGGCTCGTCCGGCGCGATCGCCCAGGCGCGCTCGAGGGCCCGGCGCGCGTCCACCCGGCGGTGCTCCCGCTCCATCACGAGCGCGGTGTAGACCTGCGTCGCCTCGTCCTCCTGCGCCTCGCGATCGAGGATCGCGACGATGCGCCCGGCGGTGCGCGCCTCGTGGTCGGCGAGCGCGCCCATGCCCATGTGGAGCGCCCCGGCCACCGCCACGTCGAAGCCGTCCCGGTCGCGATCCGGCGCCGCCCGGAGGTGATCGATGGCGGCGATCGGATCCTCCCGCATCGACGTCAGCCCGGCCCGCAGCTCCGGCGACGCGTCGCGCGAGAGCTGCGGCAGCCGGTCCCGCAGCTCCTGGGTGCGGATGGAGAGCACGTCCCAGAGCGACGGCCGCACGAAGCCCGGCGGATCGGCCTCGTCCTCCGGGCAGCCGGGCGGCGCGCCCGCCGAGACCGGCGCGGGCGGCGGCGCGGTCGTGCTCTCGCGCTCGCTCGAGCTCGCCTCCGGCGGCGGCTCGACCGTCTCGAGCGCGGGCGGCGCGGCGGGCTCGGGCGCGGCGGCCGGGGTCGGCGCGCGCAGGAACGAGAACGCGAGCGCGGCCCCCGCGAGCACGGCGAGGACGAGCTGGATGACGCGCGCGCGGCTCACCCCCCTGGTATGGGGCGCAGGCCGTGCGAGCGAAAGTCACCGCGGGGCGTCGAGATCGCCGGAGGCGCTGGCCTCGCCCCCGGCCGCCATCTCGGCGTGCAGGAGCAGCTCGACGTCGCACTCGATGCGGGGCTGCACGCAGCGCTCCATCACCTCGGCCCGGCGCTCCTCGCTGCAGCTGCGGGTCTCGCACGCGCGGTCGATCCGGGCCCGCAGCTCGAGCTCTCGATCGAGCTCTTCCGCCAGGTAGAGCTGCTCGAGACCGGAGCGCGGCTCCTCTGCGCCGCCACAGGCGACCGCGAGGGCCGCGAAGACGAAGATGAAGAGCGTTCGCGTCATGCGTCCGTTCCATCGCATGCGTCGGGCCAGCCCGATTTCTGCGGGGCCGCGGCGCGGAGTGCGGTGGATCTCCCCACAGCTCGGGGGGCGAACCCGACAGGATCCTGGACGCGTTCCTGCCGAGCGGGGAGGATCGCCCCATGCGCGCTCGCTCGCTCCTCTTCGTGTTCTTCCTGGGTTGTTTGGTGGGGTGCTACCAGTCCCACCCCGGCTCCACCGCCTCGTGCGGCGGCGAGATCTGTACGGATGACGAGCAGTGTTGCCCGACCTGTGACGCGGGCCCGCGCTGTCAGAGCCTCGATCTGCCGTGCCCGGACGTGTCGAGCTGCGAGGGCTGCGCCACCCACGCGGAGTGCGAGCCCGACCAGCGCTGCATCTTCGAGGCGGGGACCTGCGGTCCGCGCGGCTTCTGCTTCGACGCGCTCGACTGCAGCGGCGTCGGCTTCATCCCCGTCTGCGGCTGCGACGGCCGAGACTACGAGAGCGACTGCGAGGCGCTGAACGCGGGCGCGAGCATCGCCTTCTACGGGATGTGCGAGATGGAGGGCTGCGGCTTCGGGCCGCCCTGCGGACCGGGAGAGCGCTGCTGCGACGAGTGCTTCGGCGACGGCTTCTGCGTGGGGGCCGACGAGCCGTGCCCCGACATCGACTGCCCCGGCTGCTTCACCAGCGACGAGTGCCCGCCGAGCCAGTACTGCGAGCGGCCGGACGGACTCTGCGGCGAGCCGGGCACCTGCGCGCCGCGCCCGGTCGGCTGCGACGACGACTGCCCGGGCGTCTGCGGGTGCGACGGCGACAGCTACTGCAACGCGTGCAACGCGGCCGCGGCGGGGGTCTCGGTCCAGCACGAGGGCGAGTGCGACGACGAGCGCCCGTGCGGCTTCGCCGGCGTGATCTGCGACGAGGGCGAGTTCTGCGACGCCGCCGAGTGCGGCGCGCTCGACCTCTTCTTCTGCAGCCCGATCCCCGAGGACTGCCCGACCGTCGACGACCCGGTCTGCGGCTGCGACGGGCGCACCTACGGAAACGCGTGCCTGGCGAACGCGGCCGAGGTGGCGGTGGCCAGCCGCGGCCCCTGCGACACCGCGCGATCGTGTCGGGACGTGCTCCGCGCCGATCCGTCCGCGCCGAGCGGCGTCTATCCCATCCAGCCGCTGCCCGGCCGGCTCTTCGAGGTCTACTGCGACATGGAGACCGACGGCGGCGGCTGGACGCTCGTCTCCTCGTCGCGCCGGGTCGCGCCCGACGACGCGGCCGGCCCCTGGCACCCGGGGCTGACCGCGATCCGGAACGACGCGGTAGTCGAGACGATCTGGGACGGCATGCGCTCGGTGATCGTCGACCAGAGCGACGTCCGCTTCACCTGCGGCGCCCAGCGCGACCCCCGTCACCTGGTGGACCTCTCCTTCTACCGCGTGCGCTGGTACCGCGAGTGGACCACCGGCACCGACGCCGACAGCTGCTTCAGCGAGGGCAACGGCCGCGGCTACGACCGACCGGCGCCCTCGCGCCGCGACAACGTCTCCGGCGCCGTGATCCCGCAGGGCGTCGACTGGGCCGCCGGCTTCCTCGAGGGCGAGGACAGCTGCGACTCCCCCGACGACTTCACCGTCGACCTGCGAGACCGCGGCATGGACTCGAACCAGATGGACCCCACCGACTGGGGCCGGGACGACGACCAGCACAAGTGCGGCGACTCCCTCCGCGGCGAGGGCGCCTGGCAGGTCTGGGTCCGAGAGATCTGAGCCGTGGTTGACGGCGGCGCGGCTCCGCGCCAAAAGCGGGCATCCCCAGCCCCCGCGAGGAGCCCATGACCGACGTCCGCCACGCCGATCTCGCCAACGCCATCCGCGCCCTCTCCATGGACGCGGTCCAGAAGGCGAACTCCGGTCACCCCGGCATGCCCATGGGCATGGCCGACGTGGCCACCGTGCTCTTCCGCGACTTCCTGAAGTTCGACGCGAGCGCCCCCGACTGGGCCGACCGCGATCGGTTCGTGCTCAGCGCCGGCCACGGCTCGATGCTCCTCTACTCCCTCCTCCACCTCACCGGGTACGAGGACATGACGATGGAGCAGCTGAAGAGCTTCCGGCAGCTCGGCAGCAAGACGGCGGGGCACCCCGAGCACGGCCACGCCAAGGGCATCGAGACCACCACCGGCCCGCTCGGTCAGGGCCTGGCGAACGCGGTCGGCATGGCGCTCGCCGAGCGTCACCTCGCGGCCCGCTTCGGTGAGCTCGTCGATCACCACACCTACGTGATCGCGGGCGACGGCTGCCTGATGGAGGGCATCAGCCACGAGGCGATCAGCTTCGCCGGGCACCTGCGGCTCTCGAAGCTCATCGTGCTCTTCGACGACAACCACATCTCGATCGACGGCCCCACCGAGCTGTCGGTGTCGGACGACCAGTGCGCCCGCTTCGAGGCCTGCGGCTGGCACGTCGCCCGGGTCGACGGCCACGACCCCGAGGCGGTGAAGCGCGCGATCGAGGTCGCGAAGAGCAGCGACCGCCCGTCGATGATCGCCTGCCGCACCACCATCGGCTACGGCGCGCCGACCAAGAACGACACCGCCGACGCCCACGGCTCGCCGCTCGGCGACGAGGAGATCGCCGGCGCCCGCGAGCAGCTCGGCTGGCCGCACGCGCCCTTCGAGGTCCCGGCCGAGATCCTCTCCGCCTGGCGCGCCATCGGCAGCCGCGGCGCCGCGGCCCGCGAGGCGTGGGAGAAGAAGCACGCCGCCCTCGACGCCGCCGCGCGCGAGGAGTGGGACCGCATCCAGTCGGGCGCGGTGCCGGCCTCCCTCGCGCAGACCGTCGCGGACGCGAAGGCCAAGCTCTTCGCGGAGAAGCCCAAGATGGCCACCCGCGCGTCGAGCGGGAAGGCGCTCGACGTTCTGACCTCGGTGATGCCGGAGCTGCTCGGCGGCTCGGCCGATCTCACCGGCTCGAACAAGACCAAGACCAAGGCGATGGAGATCGTCGCGCCCGGCGCCTACGGCGGCCGCTACGTACACTACGGCGTCCGCGAGCACGCGATGGCGGCGGCCATGAACGGCATGGCGCTGCACGGCGGCGTGCTCCCCTACGGCGGCACCTTCCTGGTCTTCACCGACTACTGCCGCCCCTCCATCCGGCTGAGCGCGCTGATGTCGCAGCGGGTCGTCTACGTGATGACGCACGACTCCATCGGGCTCGGCGAGGACGGCCCGACCCACCAGCCGGTCGAGCACCTCGCGGCGCTGCGCGCCATCCCCAACCTGCTCGTCTTCCGCCCGGCGGACACCGTCGAGACCCTCGAGTGCTGGCAGCTCGCGGTGGAGGCGAAGCAGCCGAGCGTGCTCGCGCTGACCCGGCAGGGCATCCCCGCGCTGCGCACCGACGGCGACCCGAAGGAGAACCGCTGCGCCCGCGGCGCCTACCTCCTGCACGCGCCCGAAGGCGGCCGCGACGTCACCCTGCTCGCCACCGGCAGCGAGGCCCACATCGCGCTCGCCGCCAAGGACGACCTCGCCGGCCGCGGCGTGAAGGCGGCCGTCGTCTCCATGCCCAGCTGGGAGCTCTTCCGCCAGCAGGACGCCGCCTACCGCGCCGAGGTCCTCGGCGACGCCCCCCGCGTCTCCATCGAGGCCGGCCAGACCTTCGGCTGGCGCGAGTGGCTCGGCGACGACGGCCGCGCCCTCGGCCTCGAGAGCTTCGGCACCTCGGCCCCCTACGAGGACGCCTACGCCCACTTCGGCCTCACCGCCGAGAAGCTCGCCGAGGCCGCCCAGGCCGTCATCGCCGCCCGCGCCGAGTAATCCCGGTGCTAGAGTGGCAGGGTGTTTGTCGCGTCGAGCGGCGCCCTGCCACGCTCCATCGCCGCGCTCGCGCTGACGCTCGGTGTGGGGTGCCGATGACTGCAGCCGCCGGAGTGACGATGGCTACACGCTGAAGTACTGCCTCGGGGGGCGGGTCTGCGCCCAGGACGAGGACGGCGAGCTCTGCGTGGACCCGGAGTACTGCCGCTGGATGCGGGAGCGTGAGGGGGAGCCGTGGGCGACGGCGGAGTGCGTGTACTCGGACGGCACGGTGTTCGTGGATGGGCCGCCGGACGCGCCGTGCGGAGAGGGCGCGCACCCCGCGGCGGGGTTCTGCGGTGGGCGGTGCGGGGACACCTGCCCGTCGGTGATCGCGAGCCCGGTCTTCGGGCCGAGCTGCTTCGGGCTGAGCGAGCACCGCGCGTTCGGGGTGTGCTCGCTCTCGCCGAACCCGCACTGCGACCCGTCGGGAGCGGCGGAGCGCCTGCGGGACTGCTCGGTCGAGGTCGCGGCCCGGACCGGCGGCATCATGTCCGAGCCCCGCCTGCATGAGGCTGACCCGCGAGCCGGGCGGCACGTTCCCCGAGCACGGCGACCCGGTCTCGGCCCAGAGCTGCCTCGCCTACCGGGCGATCTACCCCGACCAGGTCAGCTGCCGTGACGCGGAGTGGAACGAGCTCTAGCGAGAAGCATGGTGACGCCCTGGTCAGGGTCGCCTGGAGTGCGGCCCATGCGGTGCATGGCTCCGTAGGGGCGTGAGTGCGGGCGCCGCTCGGAACGGTGGGCTCCGCGTGGGCCTCTGGCCGTGCTCAACGTCGAAGCGGCAAGTCGAAGAAAGTGGGCGTCGACTCTCCCCTGGTGGTCGAAACGCAGTGAAAGAGAACCCGCCCAAACGCCGAAGCGGAGAGCGGCAGCTCGATGTGATGCCGACGGAGCGCTCGACCCGGACCGCCGGAAATCACGATGAGCCACAGCTCGTCGAGACCTCTCCCAGCGGCGAGATAGTCGACAGCCTTGGCCCCTTTCTCTCGAGCAAACCGTCGAGGTTCGCCCGGAGGCGCTCGATCTCGTGGACGCCCCCGCTCGTTACGCTGTCTACGTCGTCGGAGCTTGCCCTCGGGCGAAACGACACCTTCAGTATCCGGGCCGCCTTGCCCAGATCCGCTGGTCCGAGAGCCGACCCGCCGCGAGCTGCGACCTGGAGGGCGCGGGCCACGTCGAGGTCTACCGATACCGAAGATCCCCTTGCGCCAAGGACCCTTCGCAACTCCGTCTCCAACTCGCTGAAGCAAGCGTACGTGGCGGCGACTCGCTCATCGGTGACGCTCGTGAGCTCCACGCCAACTATCCGGCCTCCGAGCTCGAGACGCACGTCAGGTCGGTCTTCGTGCGCCCACCAGCCCACCTCTCTGCCGTTGGCTTCCAGCCACCGAACGAGGCGCCGCGCCACGCGACATCCCTCGTTGGCTTGCCTGGCCGTGCATTCCTGTTTGCCGAAGGGGCACCAACGGGGGTTCCGCACTCAGTGCAGCGAACGGCAGGGCAGGGCACGCGCGATTGGCCTTCGAGACAGGAGACGGACCAGTCTTTCTCCACCAGTCGATGGTAGCAGCGTCGACTCGAGGACACGCTCGGCCGTGGCCCGCGTCCACGGACCAGGGCGGCCTCGTGTGGCGCGCCTTCGGGGGCAGGAGCTGAGCCGCGAGGGCCGCGTCACGCGGCGCGACGGGCGGCGGGACCGGGGCGACGACCCGGGTCGATCCGACCTCCCGCCCGACGCCAGCCGACGGAGAGCAGCCAGGTCTCCGCGCGCTCGGCGGGCGAGGGACGGGAGGGCAGCATCGTCGAGGTCGTGCGTACCGCGCGCGTCCAGCCGTCGAAGAAGTAGCCGGAGCTGAGCGGGTCCACCCAAGTGGGGTCGGCGGGGGCGGCCCCGTGACGGCGGGCGTTGCCGAGCACGTAGGCGATCGCGTTCCGGACGGCCCGGGGCGTGGTGAGCGCGCGGCTGTGGTAGCGGTCGGCGAAGACGGTGCCCTTGCGACCCATGGTGCGGTTGACCATGCGCGCGATGCGCACGCTCAGCCCCTGCATGCCGCGCGCGAGGAGCTCCGCGTCCTCCGCCTCGACCAGGAGATGGAGGTGGTTCCGCTGGATGGAGAAGTGCACGATGCGCACCCCGCCCCGGGCGTTCGCCTTCGCGATGATCTCCCAGAGCCGCGTCGACAGGCGCCGGCCTCGCAGGCTCCAGATGCCGCGCATGACCTTCAGCGTGACCAGCACCGGGTGCCGCGCCGCGAAGCGCTCGCGGGGGGTGTGGGGGACCCCCGCCTCGTCTCCCTTGGGCTTGCGACCGGCGCCCTTCCGCGCGCCGCCGTGTCTGAACAGCAGGAGCGTGCCTTGCTCCGCCTTCTTCTTCCTGCGCATGCCCGTACGGACGCAGAGCCCTCGATGCGACTGACGCAAGTCGCAACAAAAGATGCGCAGTTCTTCTCTGCCGATTCATCGGTGCGGGCTCGATTCGGCGGAGAACGCCGTGGGAGCTCTGCCGATTCATGTGAGCGGCCTCGAGCGCGATGAACCGGCTCGAGAGCGCGACGCGGCGGTGTTCGAAGCTCTGCTGAATCGACTTCGCGGCACCGAATCTCGATTCGGCAGAGATCCGGCGCGAGCTCCCCGTCGCCGGGGCGGCCGCTGCCCTCGATTCGGCTCCCCGTCGTGGGGGTGGGCGCTGCTCTCGATTCGGCAGAGATCTCGTGCAGCCCGATGAACAGTTCAGGAGCTTGCGGTGTGGGCGGTGGCAGCGGGCCAGCCAAGCTGGGGCAGGCCTCGCGCGACACTGCCGCGGCGCCGCTCCGCGCGTCGAGAGGCGCCGGCCGCGCAGGCTCCAGATGCCTCGCGTGACCTTCGACGTTGATGGTTCCGGAAACTCTGCGGCTCGCCGTTCCGGAAATTCTGCGGCTCCTCGGAGGAAGGAGCGCGGACGATGATGCTGGGGACGGTGCTGGCCG